>WNFV01010294.1_pt1 | contig 25844 bp, 28 predicted proteins | sample 5400101 | NCBI WGS metagenome assembly WNFV01 (sample SAMN13153361, study PRJNA577476) | soil metagenome | isolation source: 115 cm soil or saprolite under grassland replicate 1 | place: USA:California | collected 2016-06-15
CTTATGTACCTTTACACCAAACCTGGTCACATCCCGGGTCACGTTCCATCCTGGGCTTAAAGCTTCCATCCACACCCGATGCTCTGCATCCGATCTTGAGATGGGAATGAAATTGACGATTTCGTCCACAATCTCTAAGAGAGTTAATGGGATCCGGATCGATGGGTGTAACGCGTGCTGCATATGTGTACCCCGCTTCTCGGCCCCCCACCCTGGACGTTAGTCATGCAGATAGCCCTGGTGGGGCTGTGCCAGCCCGAGGTGCTCGCCGGGACTCCTTCCTGCGTTCCTCAGCTTCCCATCTATCCTGATTCGATCTACCCTTTGTCCGTCTAGAGGAAGATTAACGAGGAAGAAGTCCCCCGGATTGAGTAACTCGAACTCGATTCGCACGCCGCCGACTGGTGGTCGAGTTCTGGCTAGCGATGGCAGGCGCCGCGATCGTGTGCGGCCGGCTGGTCCGCCGCGCCTGGACCCACTACCGCTGGGACGGCCGCCATCGTCGCCGCCCGTGACCACCTCCTAGCGCAGGCCCTTAGCCAGGCGATGTAACCGATGGGTCATCGACCTTGCTCCTGCGCGCCCTGTCACCGGTGTCCTGGCGCGACCCCGAGCGGACCTTGCGCCGACTCCGGGTCCTACCAGGGTCATCCCCGATGGTGCCCAGCCCTCACCCGAGTGCATGCTATGCCCTGGCAGCCGCCGACCGTCGCAAGGACGCCCAGGTGAACCAGTTCCACGACCACGGGCGTGTCCGCCAACACGCCGCCATGACCGGCAGCAGGCGCCAAGCGGCGGCTGCCGTAGCCCCCGCGCGGTGGCGGCCATCGGGGTGGGCTGGGTATGCGGCCGCCGGGTGGGCGCTGGTCTTCGCGGTGCGGGGTGTCTATAGGGCACTTGGGGGAACGGTGGGGCTTCTGTTCCAGAGCGCCTGAGGTGGCCGCACGAGCGAGACCGGCCGGGGGTCGGGCGCCCGCCGACCCGACGACCGAAAAGGGGTGATTGGACGGATGCCAGCATGGAGGCTGGAGCACGCCCGCGAGCTCTTCGCCCCGCTCGGGCCGACCTACGACCGCGTCGGGGCCGCGCTCTCGCTGGGACAGGACCCGCTCGGGCGCCGCTTCCTCGTCTCGCGCCTTCCCCGCGGCGGCCACGTGCTCGACGTGGTGAGCCCTGAGATGCTGGCGGTCGCACACCGTCGCTTCGGCGACGAGATCCAACTGATCAATGCGTCGGCGGAGGCGCTCCCGCTTGCTTCGGAGTCCTTCGACCACCTCACGGTTACCCACGTGCTTCGCTATGTCGCCGACCCGGCGGCGACGCTGGCCGAGCTCGCGCGGGTGGTGCGTCCCGGTGGCTTCGTCGCCTTGCTCGAGTTCGGCGTCCCGCAGGGTCCCGCTCGGCCGCTCTGGGACCTCTACGTCCGAACGGTGCTGCCGCTCGCCGGCCGCCTGCTCCGGCGCGGCTGGCGGGAGGTCGGCGACTTCCTGGGAGGGTCGATCCGCGGCTTCTGGGAGCGCTACCAGCTCGAGCGCCAGCTCGAGTGGTGGGACGCGGCGGGCCTCCAGGGGGTCGAGGTGCGGCGGCTGAGCCTCGGCATCGTCGTCGTCATCTGGGGACAGAAGCCGTGAGCTGGCCCGACCGAGCCGCCGAAGGCGCCATCACGCGGGCGGGTCCGCCGGTCTCCCGTCCCGCCTGGTACGCGCTGGAGCGCGGCGGCTGGCGGGACTACGTGACGCTGCTGCATCCTCCCTACACCGCATGGCACCTGTCGTACGTCGTCATCGGCGGCTGCCTGGCGCCCGTGGTCGCCTGGGACAGGCTCGGCGCCGCCGTCACCGCGTTCGCCCTCGCCCTCGGGGTCGGTGCGCACGCCCTCGACGAGCTGAACGGGCGACCGCTGCGCACGAAGATCCCCGATCGGGTTCTCGTCGCGCTCGCCGCTGTCTCGATCGGGGGCGCCTGCGCGATCGGCGTCGTGGGCGCGCTCACCTTCGAGGCCTGGCTCGCGCTGCTCATCCCCATCGGGCTCTTCCTGGTGCTGGCGTACAACCTGGAGCTGGCTGGGGGGCGCTTCCATTCGGACCTTTGGTTCGGGCTCGCGTGGGGCGGCTTCCCCGTGCTCAACGGCTACGCGGCCGTCGCCGGCGACGTCGGAGGCGTCGCGGTGCTCGCCGCGGTCTTTGCGGTGCTGCTCTCGCTCGCCCAGCGCGTGCTCTCGAGCCACGTGCGCTACGTGCGACGCCGGGTGATCGCGGTTCGCGGCGAGCTGGAGCTCGCCGACGCGAGCAGGGAGCCGCTGGACCCCAGGCGACTCACCGCTCCCGCCGAGACCGGACTACGGCTCCTGTCGCTCGCGACCGTCGTGCTTGCCGCGACCCTGGTCGCCTTCCGCATCTGATCGGCTACTACGATGGCCGCGTGCCGCTGGTCGCGTAGATCCTCCTGGGACGCTCGTCGCCCGCTGGTTCTGAGCGGCGCGCTCTACGTGCCTATTGGCGCAGCCCGTTTAGCCTGGGTCCACCGTTGCGGTAATGGAGTGCAGTCGCCTCGGATTATGAGAAAGGCCCTCTGACCTGGGAGAATGGCGCTTGCCTGAGCTGCCGTTTCCCGCATCAGGAGGGCACTTTCTCAATGCACTTTCTCAATGCAATCCTCCCACAGCCTGGACCAGCTTGACATCGCGTTTGACGACACCCACGCCATCGCCAACGCGGGCCTGCTGCTGCCTGCCACGCTGGCCGAGCGGCTGGGCATCGAGCAGGCCGCCGATGCGCTCATCGACCTGGGCGATCAGCCCGGCGCCGCCCGTCCCGGGCGCAAGCTGTTGACCCTGGTCCATTCGATGCTGGCGGGTGCCGACTGCATCGACGACGCCGTGCGCCGCGAGGCACCATGCAACCGGGTGGGCTGCAAGAGCCCACCTCCGGCCTGTCGCAGCAGGCCGGTGAAGCTGGGGGCAGCCTGACCCTGGAGGCGCAGGGGAGGGCAGGAGCAGCCCCGACAACGACGGGACGGGCCGGCACCGCCAGACGGCCCGGGCCCGGCAAGCAAGGCGGGAAGGTGTAACACGGCATGAACCAGTGGTCGAACCCCCTCAAGCGAATGCACCGGCTCCAACCTGGCGGATGTGGGCCGGCCAGCAGCGCACGCCATCACCTGTTGATGCGCGACTTCGCGGTCGGCGTAGCGTCCGCCGGTCCGAAGGCCACGGGGAAGGTCTGCGGCGTACCCGTGGCGAGGCTGCAGGGCAGCTGGGCACCGCCCCCGCCAACCGGTGCATGGTGAACGCGGGAACCCTCCCAGGGTCGCCCTCCCCGCCGGCCGGCCAGGTCGGCGGTGGGCAGGCCCGCCGTCGGCTGATGGCGCTGGGAGGGGACGGAGCCGCCGTAGTAGTCCGAGACCGGAGAGCCGGTCACATGGCGGAGGGCGGCAGCGGGTTGGCTGCCACTGGTTGCGCCCGCTAGGCTCCATAAACGCTCCATCCTCTGCGGGCGCGAAGTCGCCGATTGGGGGCGATTCCGGTGCGCGTCGCGCGGTCCTTTCCATGGTTTTAAGGACCTTGTAAGGCGGGCGCAACGTTAGCCGTCTACTCTCGCCTCGTTCCTCAAGGCGAGGAGAGAGGCTTCGTCGTGAGCATGAGGTCTCTGGCGTCCGCTACGTGCGCAGTCCTTGCGCTTGCGGCGCCTGCGTTCGCTTCGGGTTCGAGTTCGAGCTCGCTCCGCGGCGCGGCCACCGCACAAGCTGACAGCTGGACGGCGACGGCCAGCATGGCGGCGCCGCGAGCCGTCATGAGCGCCACGACGCTCGGGAACGGGCGCGTCCTCGTCGTCGGCGGCTCTGGGGTCACCACGGCCGAGCTGTACGATGCCGCGACCGCCACGTGGCTCGCCGGCGGGACGCTGAACGAGTCGCGAGGCCTGCACGTCGCCGTGCGCCTGGCGGACGGCCGCGTGCTCGTCGCTGGCGGCGGCACGTACCGCGCGACTGCGGAGCTGTACGACCCGGCGACGAACAGCTGGACGCCGACCGGGAGCATGCGCGTCAGCCGGATCGAGGCCACCGGCACGCTGCTCCACGACGGGCGCGTGCTCGTGGTCGGCGGTCTCGCGGGCGACGGCACAGGGGTGCAGGCGAGCGCCGAGCTGTACGACCCGGCGACCGGCCGCTGGACGCTGACCGGCAGCCTCCGGGATCGCCGCGACGGCCATTCGGCGACGCTGCTGCCCGACGGCACTGTTCTGGTGGCGGGAGGCGCCAATTCGAGCGGCTGGCTGCAGAGCGCGGAACTCTACGACCCCGCCCGCGGGCGCTGGTCGCGCACGCGGCCGATGACGACCGCCCGCAACCACCCGAGCGCGACCCTGCTTGGCAATGGCCGCGTGCTGGTCGCCGCCGGGACGGCCGCAACCCTCTCCGCCGAGCTGTACGACCCGGCCTCGCGCAGGTGGACTATGACCGGCAGGATGACCGATTACCACGGCCCTACGTCCGTGCTCCTGCAAGACGGACGCGTGCTCGTCGTCGGCGGGGCGACAGGCGACCTCTACTCACCCGCCACCGGGACCTGGACGGCGACCGGTCCGATGGTTTTCCCCTACCCCTACGCCGCCGCGGCACTGCTACCCAACGGTCAGGCCCTCGTCGCCGGCGGCTACGACTCGCCCTGCCAGAAGTTCGGCGGCTGCCAGCCCTTGGCGGCCGCCGCGCTGTACACCCCCTAGCGGTAAGAACGCGAGCACGGCCGAAGCGACCGAGGACGGTTGCCACCGGCTGCGATCGCCAGGCTCCATAAGCCGGGGTCTACCGAGGATTTGTTGATGTTGATCCCGTGAAGTGGCGAACAGGTGCCCGCTGAGCTGGGAGAATGGCGTTGCTGAAGCGACCGTTCGACCCAGCCAGGAGGACACCTGTTCAGTGCGATCATCCCACAGCCCCGACCAGATCACCGTCACCTTCGACGACGACCACGCCGTCGCTGACGCCGGCCTGATCCTTGCCGCCAGCCTGGCCGAGGGGCTTATGCTCCGCGAGCTGTTCGCCGCCCACGTCGACCTCGGCGACGCCCCCGGCGCGGCCAACGCCGGCGACAAGGCCATGACCCTGGTCCACTCCGCCTTGGCCGGCGGCTGCTGGATCGACGACGCCGACGCCCGGCGCGCCGGCGCCACCGGCCAGGTCCTGGGCCACCGCGTCGCCGCGCCGTCCACGCTGGGCACCTTCTTGCGCTCGTTCACCTGGGGATCGGCCCGCCAACTCGACCAGGTCGCCGAGCAGGCGTTGCGCCGCGCATGGGCGGCCGGCACCGGGCCCGGACCGTGGCCGGTGACCATCGACATCGACTCCACCCACTGCCAGACCTACGGGCTCCACAAGCAAGGCGCGACCGGGATCGACCGCCACGGCGAGCGCGGCTACCACCCGCTGCTGGCCACCGTCGCCGGCAGCGGCGACGTGCTCGGCTCCCGCCTGCGTGAGGGCATCGCCAACACCGGGCGGGGCGCGGCCAGCTTCGTCACCGAGACGATCAACCGGGCCCGCCGCGGCGGCGCCACCGGGCCGATCTGCCTGCGCGCCGACTCCGGGTTCTACACCCACAAGGTCGTCCAGGCCTGCCACAAGCAGGGTGTGACCTGCTCGATCACCGTCAAGCTCACCAAGGCCGTCCGCAAGGTCATCGCCCAGATCCCCGAGCACGCGTGGACGCCGATCCCCTACTGGCTGGACGGCGGCGCCGACGTCGCCGAGACCAGCTACCGGCCCTTTGGCCGCAAGGGCCGCGCCATGCGCCTGATCGTGCGGCGCGTGCGGCCCACCCCAGGCTCCCAGCTCGCGCTGTTCTGCGACTACGACTACCACCCGTTCATCACCGACCGCCACGGCACCACGCTGGCGTTGGAGGCCGACCACCGCCGCCACGCCGAGGTCGAAAACGTGATCCGCGACCTCAAGAACGGCGTCGGGCTCAACCATCTCCCCTCCGGGAAGTTCGCCGCCAACGCCGCCTGGCTGACTCTCAATGTCCTGGCGCACAACCTGGCCCGCTGGACCAGCCGCATCGGGCTGGGCGAGACCCTGATCACCACCAAGACGCTGCGGACCCGCTACCTGGACCTGCCAGGCCGGCTGACCCACTCAGCGCGGCGCTGGCACCTGCACCTGCCCACCCGCTGGCCATGGGCGCACCAGTTCCTGCTGGCGCTGGACCGGCTGCGCTGCGTGCCGTTCCCGACCTGACCTGCCACCGCCATGATCGTCGCCGCATCCAGCCCCTCCGGGGCCAGCGGCGGCCTGCATCGACGGCGGCCGGTGTGCCATCGATGCCCGGTCCAACGCCCAGGTGCGGTGATCGCGTCGGCTGGTGGCCTCCCATGCCCCGTCTCGGCCCGATCCACGCCCCGGCAACCACGAAATCCCGGCGGCAGAAAACGGACACGGTGGATCCCGGTTTACAGCCTGCGCCAGTAGGGCGGGGTGGGGCAGGGCAGGCACGAGCCGTGATGATCACGGAGTTCTCACGCGCTGTGACCATCGGAGCTCTCGTGCCTGCCCTGCCATCGTCCATCCTGGAACCTCTGTGGGTCCAGATCGTCTTCGACAAGCTCATCCAGGTGCTGGTGTTCGGCTGCGGCTACCGCCGCATCGCCGACAGCACGTGCTCGGCGACCACCTTGCGTCGCCGCCGTGACGAGTGGATCACCGCCGGCGTGGCCGAGCAGCTGCGCCTGGCCGTGCTGACTGCCTATGACCGCATGCTCGGCTTGGAGTTGGAGCACCTGAGCGTGGACGGGTGCACCACCAAGGCGCCCTGCGGCGGCCAGACCGCCGGGCCAAGCCCGGTGGACCGGCGCAAGCAGGGGCTCAAGCGCTCGGTCGCCGTCGACGCGGGCGGCATCCCGCTGGGTGCGGTGCCGGCCCCAGCCAACCGTCGCGACGACGGGCTGCTGGCGGCGACGTTGGACGCCATCACCGTGGTCGGCGGGCTGCCCGGGCGGCCAGTGGTGCACCTGGACGCCGGCTACGACTACCGGCCCTGCCGGCAGGTCCTGGCCGAACGCGGGATTATTGGTCGGATCGCCACGCGGGGCATCCCGGCACCGATCCAGGCGGGGCGCCGGTGGGTGATCGAACGCACCCACGCCTGGGGCAACCAGTACGGCAAGCTGCGCTGGTGCACCGAGCGACGCCGGCTGGTGGTCGAGTTCTGGCTGGCGCTGGCAGGCGCCGTCATCGTGTTTGGCCGGCTGCTGCGCCGCGCCTGGACCTGCTACCGCTGGGAGGGTCGCCCTCGTCGCCGCCCATGACCGCCATCTGGTGCAGGCCCTAACTCACACGAAGCCATATTCAGGGGAACCGTGAGTTCCCTGAGTTGCACCGGGCGGGTTCATTGCGACGCTTGGATGTGGCCGATGCCGGTGGTGAGCATGCCGATCAGGTGGTCGTAGGTGGTGTCGAGGTCTTCTGGCAGGAGGAAGGCGCCAGCTGCTTGCAGGGACGCGAAGCCGTGGGCAGTGGCCCGAAAGCAGCGCGCGGCGTGGATGGCGGCCGACCCTTCCAGGCCATAGCCGCGCAGAACGGCCAGGACCACGTCGAGCAGCCGGCGGGTTGCCGCGGCCAGCTCCGGGTCCGACGGGAGGGTCTGCGGGAAGGCGGCATACCGGTTGGGGTGCTCGAGTACGTACTGGCGGTAGGTCCACATCGCGGCCCGCAGCGCCTGGTCGCCGCCGCGGCCCATGACGGCGGCGGTGAGCCGCTCGGTGAGCTCGCCGACCACCCGGATAGCGACCTGGTCGCGCAGGTCGGCCAGGCTGCGCACGTGCTTGTACAGCGACGGGGCGGCCACGCCGGTGTACTCGGCGACCTTGGCCAGGGTCAGCTCGTGGGGGTCGTGCTCGTCGAGCAGCTCCAGGGCCGCCTGGGTCACGGCGGCCCTGGACAGCCCGGCCCTAGGCACGGTGGGTGCGGTCCAGGAAGGCCAGCACCGCCTTGCCGGTCGGCTCCGGTGCCTCGGCGATGGGGTAGTGGCCGCAGCCTTCCAGCAGCTCGACCACGACGTCGTTGCTGCTGGCGGCGAGTTGCTGCTGGATCCAGCGGGCCTCGGCCACCGGGTCGGGGAAGTCCGGGTCGGCGGTGCCCATCACGATCAGCGCCGGGCAGCGGACCTCGCCCAGGCGCGCAGCGGCGGCATCGTGCCCGCCCGCCAGCATCCCGCGCAGCGCGGCCAGCCGGCCCGCCTGGCGCAGGTTGGTGGCCAGCTCCCTGGTGTAGGCGCGTAGGTCAGCCGGCTTGGCGCCCTTGTACAGGCTGCGGTAGTAGGCCGCCCACGCCACCGCCAGCCGGCCGACCAGCGTGGTACCCGCCTTCATGATCAGGCCCTGGATGCCGCCGGCCGGCTGGGGGCTGCGCGCCCAGGGGCCGGTCATGGCCAGCCCGGCGACCAAGCCGGGCGCCTCGGCGGCGGCCACGATGCTGGACGCGGCCGAGTAGGAGTTGCTGAGCAGGACCGCCGGGCCACCGAGGTGGCGCGCCAGCGCCAGCTGGTCCGCGCTGGCGGCCGCGGAGCGGTAGTCGTCCCAGCCGACGCTGGACTCGCCCTGGCCGCGCAGGTCCAGCGTGGCCACCCGGTAGCCGGCGGCGGCCAGCCTGGGCGCCAGGAAGCGGTACACCTTGCGGGTGTCGCCCATGCCTGGGGTGCAGATCACCAACGGGGCGTCCTGCGGGCCGGTGACGTCGTAGGCCAGACGTCCCCCTGGCACGTCCAGGAACTTGGTCTCCATGACAACCTCCCAAGGCTATCTCTAATAGCTACTAAGCTATTCTGCATAGCCCCTGCTGTCAAGTCTCACACAGCGGCTGTTCTGGAGAGATTCGAACCGCCAACCGCCAGAGCGGCTGCGGCCACACCCCTATGGGGGCGTGGCGTCACCCACGCGGTGCTGCCGATCGCGGTGACGTGGAGCTGGGTGTCCCGCCAGGGTGGAGTTCTGGCTGCGCTGGCCAGCGCGTCATCGTCTGTCACCAGCTGCTGCGCCGCACCTGGACCCACTACCGCTGGCAGGATCGCCCACGCCGCCGCCCATGACCGCCTGCTGGCGCAGGCTCTTGGCTTGAGCGGCAGGCCACCGGCAAGGCCAGGTGGCTCCTCCCGCTCGCGCCGGCCACGAGGTGGTCGGCGTGGATCCCCACCAGCTCCGTCCGACCAGAATTGACAATCCAGATTGAACAATCTAGCTTGCTGGTCGTGTCCGACACTGATGCCTCCACGGTCGCCCACGACCTGCGACTGGCCGTCGGCCGGCTCGCGCGGCGCCTGCGCCAACTCTATGCCCAGGGCCGCGGCGACCAGCTGACCTTCACCGAGCTGGCCGTGCTGTCCCGGCTGCACCGCGACGGCCCCGCCACGGCCAGCCAGCTCGCCAACGGCGAGCGGGTCACCGCCCAGGCCATCGGCGCTGCGATCGGCGCCCTGCACCAGCGCGGGCTGGTCGAACGAACCCCCGACCCCCACGACCGCCGCAAGACGATTGTGTCGCTCACCGATCCGGGCCGGTCGGCGTTCACCGTCCGCGAGCAGACAGTCATCGACCGCATGGTCGGAGCTGTGGCGTCGGGCTACACCGCTGCCGAACGCCGGCAGCTGGCCGCGGCCGCGCCGCTGCTGGAACGGCTCGCCGACCTGCTGTGACCACCACGACCCTTGAGGGAGCTGCCATGTCCGAGCTGAACCTCGACGGCCAGGTCGAGGCGTTCTTCGACACCTTCGCCGCCGCCAGCGACCAGCTCGACACTGATCGGCTGGCCGAGCTGTTCGCCGAGACGGTCCTTGCCGCCGACCCCGCCGGGGTGCAACCCGTCCCCCGGCAGGCGTTCCTGGCTGCCCTGCCACGGCGGGCCGAGCTGTTTCGCGCCGCCGGCATCGCCCGCGTCGTCCTGGTCGACCTCCAGCACCACGCGCTGGATGACACCTACGTCCTGGCAAGGACCGACTGGCTTGGCGAGCGCACCGGAGCGTCGACCCCGGTCCGGTTGTCCTCGACGTTCATCCTGCGCCGGAGCGCGGACCGGCTGCGGGTGGTGTTCTACCTCAACCACCAGGACGTGGCGCGGGCCCTCAGCGTGGCCTGAGGTGGCACCACTACCGCGGCGACCGGGGACAGTGCCTTGGTAGCCCTACCATGTTGGCGCCGAAGCGGCCACGGCAGAGGAGCAGTCGATGCGGGTCGTGCTGGTCAACGCCTTCGAGGTCCCCGACGGCTACGAGGAGCAGTTCCTCGCCGACTGGCAGCACGCCGCCGAGTGGATGCGCCAGCAGCCCGGGTTCGTGTCCAGCAGGCTGCACCAGAGCCTGGACCCGGACGCGGAGTTCCGCTACGTCAACGTCGCCGAGTGGGAGTCCGCCGACCACTTTGGCAGGGCCGCCGCCTCCCCCGAGTTTCAGCAGCGCATCAGCAGCATGAACGTGCGGGCCCACCCAGCGCTGTACCGGGTCGTAATCGAGTAGCCGCGCACTCCGACGCGCCGGCATGACCAGCCCCTATCAGCGCAGCTGACGGAGCACGCCTCGCATGCGAGCGCGGCTGCACCACCCGCCCCAACCGCCTACTGGCGCGCCCTCTTAGGTGTGCGCGAGCTCGACGCTTGCGCCGCGTTGCGCAAGGCGGGCGAAGAACCGCGGCGGGTCGATGACCTGCTCGGGCATCCACGTCCCGGGCTCGGCGACCTCACCATCCACCAGGGACCGCACCAGCGCGGCCGCCCCGGCGGCGGCCGCATCTGCCTGCCCACGGCCAACCAGCGTCGCCGACCGCGAACGCGCGCCATGCGACACGTCAACGCGTAGCCCGAACGACACGCCCTGACCCGGCGCGCGAGCCCGCCGGAGCTGGGCGAGTGCGTGGCGGACCCGGGCGTGCGCCACCACCCGTGCCGCCCTGGCGCCCACCATTAGCGCCAGCAGCCGCGCCAACCAGGCAGGGTCCAGCGCCAACCGTGACAGCGCCGAGCGGGCGCCCAGCGTGCGCGGATACAGCACCTGGTCGGAGAAGGGAAACAGGTAGGCCCGCCGCGGCCCGATGGGGGCGGGGAACTGGACCACCCGCGGGTCGCTGAACGCCCGCGCCGGCCGGTCTGCGCCGTCTCGGTGCACGTCGAACGGCATCGCCAGCTCCTGCAGGAAGTAGTCGAACGACGCCGGCCCGGTGAGGTCGTCGGCTGCCAGCAGCAGGGAGGCGTCGATCGTGTCGGTGCCGCCAAGGGTGCGCGCGAGCGCAGCGGCCATCACGTTGGAGATGCCGGGCACCAGCCCGGCGCCAAGCAGAACACGCGCACCGGAGGCTCGCGCCGCCTGGTCGTGCCGGTCGTAGGCGGCACCGCGCCCAAGCTCCACCAGGTGGGGGGTGATGTCGGTGTAGCCCAGCCCCCGCTGGATGGCGGCGTGCAGCAGGCCGCGTCGGGGCTGATCAACACAATTGACCACGACCGCGACATCCTCCAGGGCCGCGGGGATCGCCGACGGCACGGTCACGTCCAAGGCGCGGCCGCGAACGCCGTTCCCGATCGCCGCGGCCGTGGTGTTGGCCTGCTGGAGGTTCCGGCCGGCGACCCGGTCTGGGTAGCTGGGCGCCAAGTCTGCGGCAATGCGGCCGCCGACCACGCCGTACCCACCAGCGATGAGGATCGCGTGCCCGCTCATCTGTCGCTCCTGTCTGCTGGGTCTCCCGGTGCCCAAGAGTGGGCCGAAACCGGGGACCACCTCACGATGTGTGGCCGGGTCGTGGCGGTGTGCTGCAGGCCGAGTAGCTGCGGTCTCCACGGTGCTGTGCGCCGGCCGGCCGACGGCTTCATCCACCCTGGCGGGTTCGACGATCGGTGTGTGCAGCAAGCCCACCCGCCGGCCCGCCATCCCGCCCTCACCGGCGGGGAGGCGGATCGCCGAACGCGTGGGCGCGTCTGCCAGCTCCGCGACGGTGGCTGCCAGCAGCCGACCGCGAACACCCGGTCAGTCACCGCCGATCCCGTTGGTGGTCCGCCGGGGTTTTGGGTTACGGGCTGGCTGCTCCCGGTGGTCGTGACCGGCGCCGTCATCGCCGTCGTGGTCCCTGCCCCGCATCATGAGCAGCATCATCAGCGGACAAACCACGACGATCGCCAACGGCAGCAGCGTGGCCAGGGAGCCGCCGGCCAGCAGCAGCCCAACCACCACCCCTGCGGCGACCGCGACGAACAGCCGGGTGGTTCTGTTGGTGTTCATGCGACCCTCCGGGCGGTGTGCCAGGCGGGCCTGCGGTTCAACCGCGAGGCGGGCTCGTGGTCGGGCCCGCTGGGCGCCTGGACGAACTCGTCGGTGTCGGTGTCGGCGCGGTGCAGCCACGCCAGCGCGGCCAGCGGGACGGCCAGCACGAGCGCGAACGGGGCCAGCACCGGCAGCCAGGCGCCGCCGCCAAGCCGCGCGGCCCAGGCGGTCAGCGCGGCGACCAGCGCGACCGCGAGTCCCGCGCCGACCAGCAGCGCCGCAGACAGACGCTTGCCGTGATCGCTGGGCATCTGGACCTCCTTTGGTCCTGGAAGCGCCGCTGCGGCGCCTCCGATCCCAGCGTGCAGGTTCCCGCCGCCTGCCGGCAGGGCCGGGTGCCCCATCCGGCAGAGATCGGAAGCCTCTACCCCGTACCCGTATGGCCGCCCCTTACGGGAACAGTGAGAAGTCTTCCGGCGGCCATGGCTGAGCTGCCGCAGGACGGCCCGCCAAGGACGGGCCGTTGGCCTCTACCCTGTACCCCCAATGGGTATCTATGGTCGGGAGGCCGGCGTCTGGAAGTGGCGCCGGTACCAGCCGACCAACGGCACGGAAGGAGGCGGGTCCCATGAGGCGGGGACATCGTTGCGGGGGTGAGCGGCGGTGAGCGGCGACCAAGCCTACGGCCTGTGGCCCCTGGTGGTGCTCAACACCGGCGTGTTCGTGCTGTTCGCCGCCGGCTTCTTCCGCCCGCGCACCAGCCGGGACTGGCGCGCCATGGGGGCGTTCTCGGCGTTCCTGGTGGCGCTGTTCACCGAGATGTACGGCATCCCGCTGACCGTCTACCTGCTGTCGGGCTGGCTAGGCGACCGGATCCCGGCGCTAGGGGCCACCCACGCCGGCGGACACTTGTGGAACGACCTGATCGGCTGGACCGGCGACCCCGCACACCAGCCCCTTCCACCTGGCCAGCTACCTGGCGGTCGGCGGGGGGTTCTGGCTGCTGGCGGCGGCCTGGCCGGTGCTGTTGCAGGCCGCCCGCACCGGCAGGCTCGCGGTCACCGGCCCCTACCGGCGGGTGCGCCACCCGCAGTACGCGGGGCTGCTGCTGGTGATGGTCGGGTTCCTGCTGCAGTGGCCGACCATCCCCACGCTGGTGATGTTCCCGGTGCTGGCGCTGGTCTACCGGCGCCTGGCGATCACCGAGGAACGCGAGGTCGCCGCCCGCTTTGGCGCCGCCTGGGCCGCCTACGCCGCCGCCACGCCCCGGTTCGTGCCCCGGCTGCGGCAGCTGCCGCCAGGCGGCACGGCTGGGGTCGGCGATCGGACCGCACCGACCCACAGCCGTCGCGTGCATCCAGGATCGGAGGTGTGAGATGCGTCGTGTGCCACTAGCCCGCCGCAACCTGCTGGCCGAGCCGCGCCGGCTGGCGGCCGGGGTGGTCGGCATCGGCCTGGCGCTGATGCTGATCCTGCTGCTCGGCGGCCTCTGGGCCGGCATCCAGACCCAGTCGGCCCAGTACGTGGACGCCAGCGGCGCGGCGCTGTGGGTCCTGCCGCCCGGCACCCGCACCCTGTTCGCCGAGGGCACCCAGCTGCCCACCAGCACCCTGGAGACCGTCCGGGCGACCCCGGGGGTGGACTGGGCCGCGCCCACCTGGGGCCTGTTCGCCATCCTCAACCTGCACGATGCCAGGGCCGCGGTCGTCCTGGTCGGCTCCACGCCCGGCCAGCCCGGTGGGGCATGGGCGCTGGCGCGCGGGCGCGCCCCGACCGCCGATGGCGAGGTCGCCATCGACCGGGTCCTGGCCGACAAGCACGGCCTCGGCCTCGATGACCGCGTGACTGTCGCCGATCGCAGCTACCGGGTGGTGGGGATCACCCGCCACGCCGGCTTCATGACCGGGTATGTGTTCGCCACCCACCGCGCGGTCGAGTCCCTGCTGGGGGCGCCCGGCATGACCAATGCGATCCTGGTCGGCACCGACCAGCCCGGCGCGGTCCGGACTCGGCTGGCCACCAGCGGACTGACCGTGCTCGACACCCCCGAGCTGCGCCGCACGGCGGTGCAGCTCAACACCAGGGTGTTCGGGTCGCCGCTGCGGCTGATGGTGGCGATCGCGTTCGCCGCCGGCGTGTTGATCGTGGCGCTCACCGTCTATGCGCAGGTGGCCGAGCGCCGCCGCGAGTACGGCATCTGCAAGGCCCTGGGCGCCAGCAGCCGCCGCCTGGCCGCCCTTGCCCTGGCCCAGACCCTGGTCATGGTGGCGCTGGGCCTGGTCGCCGGTGGGCTGCTGCTGGCCGCCGGGCGGGCGCTGCTGGGCTGGGCCCGCCCGCAGTTCGAGGTCGTCATCACCCCCGGCCTCCTCGTCCAGGCCGTGGGCGCGGCGCTGGTCATGGCGCTGCTGGCGGCGATCATCCCCGCCCGCCGCCTGGCCCGCCTGGACCCGGCTACCGCCTACCGAGGTGCATGACCATGGCCGCCACCACTCGCACCCGGCGATCCCAGCGGTCCGGCAACCACGGCAGGCGAGTGGATGCGGCGCTGCTGGGTGGCGCGGCCGTGGCGGTCGCGCTGGTCGCCGCGCTGACCGCCTGGGCCGCCCAGCTCAGCGGCGGCGCCTGGCTACCGGTGCTGTTCCCATTTGCCGTGGTGCTGCTGGTGCCCATAGCTGGGCTCCTGTGGCTGCGCAGCGTCGAGGACACCGACGAGCAGGCTCAAGCATCCAGCGGGCCCGGGCTCCAGCCCGTCTCACTCTTGGATCGGGTCCGGTTGGGCCGTGGGGTGCCGCTGGCGCGCCGCAACCTGTTCCAGGACCGCCGGCGGGTGCTGCTGTCGACCGGTGGGGTCGCGGTGGCGCTGCTGCTGGTGCTGATCCTTGGGGGGATCTTCGCCGGTGCCATGCGGCAGCTCACCAGCTATATGGACCAGTCCGGCGCGGACCTGGTCCTCTCCCAGGCCGGGGTGACCACCATGCACATGAGCGCCTCGGTGCTGCGCCCCGACATCGCCGACCGGGTCCGGGAGACCCCCGGGGTCACCTGGGCCGAGCCCATCCGCTACACCACCGGCATGGTCAGCTCGCCGGCCGGCCAGGCTGCCAGCTACGTGATCGGCTACGACCCTACCGCCCGCCACGCCGGCCCCTCGCTGGTCGCCGGCCGCCGGCCCGGACCCGGCGAGGCCGTCGTCGACCGGCTGGCCGCCGCCCAGCTCCGCGTCCGGGTGGGCGATCGGGTCCGCGTCCTCGGCCGGTCCTTCACCCTGGTCGGGCTGTCGACCGGTGGGACCAACATCGCCAACACCACCGTGTTCATCCCCACCGCCGACTTCGCCCGCCTCCGCGGCCCCACCCAAGCCTATGTGCTGGTCGGCGCCGGCCGTGGCGTCGACCTCGGCGTGCTGCGCGCACGACTCGAGGGAATCCCGCCCGGCACCACCGTGCAGACCAGCAGCCAGTTCGCCGCCTCCGAGCGGCGCATCGTCACCGACATGAGCGCCGACCTGATGCGCATCATGTCCGGCATCGGGTTTGGGATCGCGCTGGCGGTGATCGCCCTCACCCTGTTCAACGTCTCGGCGCCAGCCCGGGCCGGCTGGCCGCCACCGTCGCGGCCCAGGCCGCCTGGTCGGTGCTGTTGGCCCTGGCCGCCGCGACCATCCTGGCGCTGCTGCTAGCGGTGCTGCTTGGCCGGGTCAACCCGGCCATGGCCATCTGGATTTCCCCGGCCAGCGTGCTGCGCACGGGCTTGGGCGCGCTGCTGGTCGGCGTGGCCGGCGCGGTCCTGCCCATCCGGCGGGTGCTGCGCGTAGACCCCGCCGCCTCGTTCCGGAGGCCAACATGACCACCCAGACCATGACGGTCCCCGCCAGCCGCGACCCGGCCTTCCACGTCACCGGGCTCACCAAGACCTTCGGGCAGGGGGAGCTGGCCGTGACCGCCGTCGGCGGCGTCGACCTGGACGTCCACCCCGGCGAGGTGGTGCTGCTCATGGGCCCGTCCGGCAGCGGCAAGACCACCCTGCTGCTGATGCTCGGCGCCATGCTGCGCCCCACCGCCGGCGTCATCCAAGTGGACGGCCTGGACATCGCCCGCGCCCCCCAGCGGCGCCTGCCGAGCCTGCGCGCCCGCCGCTTCGGCTTCATCTTCCAGGACTTCAACCTGCTGTCGGCGCTCACCGTCGCCGAGAACGTCGAGCTGGCCTGCAACCTCGCCGGCACCACCGGCCACCCCGCCCACCAGCGCGCCCGTGCCCTGCTGGAACGCGTCGGGCTGGGCCACCGGCTCGGCTTCCGGCCCGAGCAGCTCTCCGGCGGCGAGAAGCAGCGGGTGGCGATCGCCCGCGCGCTCGCCAACAATCCGCCGGTCATCCTGGCCGACGAGCCCACCGCCAACCTCGACTCCGCCATCGGCCGCCAGGTCGCCCGCCTGCTACGCCAGCTCGCCACCGCCGACCACCGCGCGGTGGTGATCGTCAGCCACGACACCCGCCTGCAGGAGATCGCCGACCGGGTGCTGTGGCTGGAGGACGGCACCTTCCGCGAGCTGGCCACCATGGCCACCGACCCGGTCTGCGGCATGACCGTCCCCCAGCACGACCAGCCCCACCTCCAACTGGACGGCACGGTGTGGTGGTTCTGCTCGGTCGCCTGCCGCGAGGAGTTCGCGGCCGACCCCGACCGCTTCACCTTCCAGCCACGGGCAGTCACACCAGCGAGACGAGACGAGCCCGATCGACCAAGGCGCCACCAACCGACCACGAACATCAGCAACCAGCGACCAGGAGCAGGTACCTACCCAGGAGCGGTAACGGATACGAGAGGACGTGCATGATGCGCGGCTATACGGCGGACAAGGACAAACTGCAGGCACGGCTGCGCCGGATCGAGGGGCAGGTCCGCGGCCTGCAGCGGCTGGTCGATGAGGACGCCTACTGCATCGACGTCCTCACCCAGATCGCCGCGGTCAACGCGGCCCTGCGCGGGGTCTCGGTGCTGCTGCTGGACGACCATCTGCGCCACTGCGTGCGTGACGCGGTCCGTAGCGAGGCCGACGGCGACGCGATCGTGACCGAGGCGACCGAAGCGATCGAGCGGCTGCTGAAGTCCTAGCAAGACCCGGCATCCCACTCATCCAGCGACGGAGACCCGACATGACCACAGTGACCATCACCGTCCCGACATCCCCCGCAGCCACTGCAAGCACTCCATCGAGGACGCGCTCGCCCATTGCCCAGCATAGTGTCGGAGCGGGTCGACATCGCCGCCAAGGTGGGCGGCGTAGGCCGTTCAGGGGAAGGAGGCATGAGAGGACATGACGGGAACCGAGATCCTCGTCACGGCGGGCGGGCTGGCCCTGATCGCCGGCCTGGCCTACTTCTTCTTCGGGCCCAAGGAGGCCCGTCGCGCCGCGGTCCGCGGCGGCGTTCAACAGATCGAGATCACCGTCAAGGGCGGCTACTCGCCGAACCGCATCCGGGTGCAGGAGGGCGTCCCCCTGCGGCTGGTGTTCGACCGGCAGGAGAACAGCGACTGCTCGGCGCGCGTGGTGTTCCCGGATTTTGGGGTGAGCAGGTCGCTGGCCGCCTTCGGCCGGACCACCGTTGAGCTGCTGCCCACCAGAGCCGGTGAGTTCGGCTTCGCCTGCGGGATGAACATGCTGCACGGAACCCTCGTGGTCGAAGCAGGAGACGGTGACGGCCACGGCGCCGCGCCCGCCTCCTCGGAGCGGTCGGGCGCAGCGGAGGTGGCCGCCACGGCCACAGTGCCCGGCACAGCGGCGCATACCCATGAGGTCGCTCGGGCGGTCGGTGTCGGACCGGTCCAACAGGTCAAGGGGACCAGTCGGGTCGAGTTCGGCCTGCGCGGTGGTGGCGTCACCTGCCCGACCTGCGTGCGGAACATCGAGTCGGTCCTGGACGGCCTGCGCGGTGTCGACGACGTGGGGGTGAACTTCGGCGCCGAGCGGGTCAGCGTGGCGTTTGATCCGGACCAGATCGACGTGCAGGACATGCAGGCGGCGATCGGGCGGGCCGGGTACCGGGTGCAGCAGCGACCCGAACCCGGGTCGGCGCAGACCGAGGACGCCGAGGCCGCGGCACGCCGGGCTGAGATCCGCGACCTCACGTGGCGAGTGGTGGTCGGCGCCGTCCTGACCACGCCGGTGCTGATCGCCGTAATGGCAAGGGAGCTCTTCGCGGCGGCCTGGGTGCCCGAGCTGCTCATGAACCGGTGGGTACAGCTGGCGCTGATCGCCCCGGTGATGGCCTACACCGGCTGGCCGATTCATCGCACCGGCTGGCTGACGCTGCGCCACCGCACCGCGGACATGAACACGCTGATCACGATCGGGACCAGCGCGGCCTTCGTCTACAGCCTGGTGGTGACGATCGCGCCAGGCGAGCTGCCCGAAGACCTCCGGGAGGTCTACTTCGAGGCCGTCGGCGTGATCCTCACCCTGATCCTGCTGGGGCGGCTGTTCGAGGCGCGCGCCAAGGCCGGGACCGGGGAGGCGATCCGCAAGCTGATCGGCCTGCAGGCCCGCACCGCCAGGGTCGTTCGGGACGGGCAGGAGCGCGAGGTCCCCGTCGAGGATGTCGAGCTCGGCGACCTGGTCGCGGTTCGTCCGGGCGAGAAGATCCCGGTAGACGGGGAGGTCGTTGACGGGCGGTCCTCGGTCGACGAGTCGATGGTCACCGGTGAGCCCATCCCGGTCACCAAGGGGCCGGGGGATGAGGTGATCGGGGCGACGATCAACCAGACCGGGGCGTTCCGGTTGCGCGCCACCAAGGTCGGCAAGGACACCATGCTGGCCCAGATCATCAAGCTGGTCGAGCAGGCCCAGGCCTCCAAGGCGCCGATCCAGCGGCTGGCGGACCTGGTGGCGAGCTACTTCGTGCCGGCGGTGATCTTCATCGCCATCGCCACCTTCGTCGTGTGGTTCGACTTCGGGCCCAGCCCGGCGCTCACGTTCGGGCTGGTCTCGGCCGTCTCGGTGCTGATCATCGCCTGCCCTTGTGCGCTCGGCCTGGCCACGCCGCTGTCGATCATGGTGGGGACCGGCAAGGGCGCCGAGCTCGGCGTGCTGATCCGCTCGGCCGAGGCGCTGGAGACCGCGCACAAACTGCACACCATCGTGTTGGACAAGACCGGCACGATCACCAAGGGGGCGCCGGCCCTCACCGACGTCCGGCCGGTCGACTCCCTATCCGAAGACGACCTCGTCGGGCTGGTGGCTTCGGCCGAGCGCTCCTCGGAGCACCCGCTGGGCGAGGCGATCGTCCGGGGCGCCGAGGAGCGGGGCAGCAGCCTGCTGGAGCCGAGCGAGTTCCAGTCGCTGACCGGCAGTGGCATCCAGGCCACGGTCGGTGGGCGCAAGGTGTGGGTCGGCACCCGGCAGCTGCTCGCCGAGCAGGGCGTCGACGCCTCCAGGCTGGAGCCCAACGCCGCGCGGCTGGCCGAGCAGGGCAAGACGGCGATCTACGTGGCCGTCGATGGCGCCCCGGCGGGCGTGGTCGCCGTGGCCGACACCCTGAAGGAGGACTCGCCGGCAGCCGTCCGGGCGCTTCGAGAGCTCGGTCTGGAGGTCGTGATGCTCACTGGCGACAACCGGCGGACGGCCGAGGCCGTCGCCCGCCAGGTCGGCATCGGCCGGGTGCTGGCCGAGGTGCTGCCCGAGGACAAGACCCTGGAGGTCCGCCGGCTCCAGGACGAGGGCAAGCTCGTGGCGATGGTGGGCGACGGGATCAACGACGCCCCCGCGCTCGCCCAAGCCGACGTGGGCATCGCCATCGGCACCGGGACCGATGTGGCCATCGAGGCCGCCGACGTGACGCTCATCTCCGGCGCCCTGGGGGGCGTGGTCACCTCCGTGGGGCTCAGTCGGGCCACCATGCGGAACATCCGCCAGAACCTGTTCTTTGCCTTCGTCTACAACATCCTCGGGATCCCGGTGGCGGCCGGCGCCCTGTATGCGGCGACCGGGGTGCTGCTCAACCCGATGATCGCCGCCGCGGCGATGGCGCTGTCCTCACTCTCGGTGGTGACCAACGCCAACCGACTCCGCCGGTTCCGAGCCGCCGGTCTTCCCGCGCAGGGCAAGACGGCAGATCGTGTGAACGTGGAGGTCCACCAGCACCAGGAACACAAGGAGGAGCCGATGGCGACGGTGACCGACCCCGTGTGCGGGATGGAGATCGACCCGGCCACCGCCGCGGCCAGCGAGGACTACCAGGGGAAGACCTACTACTTCTGCTCCCAGGCGTGCCACCAGCGGTTTGTGGCCGCACCGGAGCAGTACACCGACTGAGCGGGCGGTCCGGTCGAGCCGGCTCGCCTTGCCCGGCATTCCATGTTCTTGGAAACGGCGCGGAATGCCCGGAGCGGGATTCGCGAATCGAGATTGCGGTCTTCGCGCAAGAGCGGAGGATCGCGACACGGTCGACAACGACCAAGCGCAAGAGGTGGGATGCTCCGACCTCGCGGAGGCGGTTCGCGCGGCGCTGTTGCATATGGGCGGGTGAGCATGCCCCCCCCTCGTCAAGGCCAGCTCATCGAACGCGACCGCCAACCGCTTCACCGCAAACCGTCCTCACCGTGACGCCGGCCGGATCGGCCGCTAGCGCCGGATGTGGGTGGCAGGGTCGGAAGCCGGAGCACAAGGCGGGCGCCGCGGCCTTGGCCGGCGCTCTCGGCCCATACCCACCCACCGTGGGCTTCCACGATCGCCCGGGTGATGGTCAGCCCGATCCCGCTGCCACCGCCGTTGCGGGTCCGGGCCGGGTCCACCCGGAAGAAGCGCTCGAACACCCGCTCCAGCAGTTCGGGAGCGATCCCCTCGCCGGTGTCGGCCACCGCCAGCTCAAGCTCGTTCCCGCGTTCCTGGGCGGTGACCTCGACCCGGCCCCCGGAAGGCGTGTGCCGCAGGGCGTTGCCCAGCAGGTTGGCCAGTACCTCCCCGATGCGGTCGGGATCCACGCTGACCTCGGGCAGGCGGTGGTCGACGCGTGCGTGCAGGGCGACACCCTTGGCCGCGTAGGCTGGCTCGGCGGCCTGGATTGCCCTGGTCACCAGCGCACCCGGGTCGACCGGGTTCGGGCGCAGGTCCAGCTGGTGCTCCTGGGCCCGTGAGACAGCGGTCAGGTCCTCGGTCAGCCGGCGCAGTCGGACTAGCTCGGCCTGCAGCACCGTCCAGGCCTCCTGGTCGGCCGCCACCACCGCGTCGGCCAGCCCCTCGACGTAGCCTTCCAGGGTGGCCAGCGGAGTGCGCAGCTCGTGGGCCAGGTCGACCAGCAGGGCCTGGCGGCGACGCTCGGTCGCCTCCAGCGCCGCGGCCATCTGGTTGAAGGCGTTGGCGAGGGCGGCGAGCTCGTCGCCACCAGCGGGCACCGGCACCCGGGCCTGGTAGCTGCCGTGGCCGATGCGCTCGGCGGCATGGGCGAGGGTCCGGATGGGTCGGGTGAGCCGTTGCGCCAGCAGCCAGCTCGCTGCCAGGGCGGTGACCACGGCGGCGATGGTGGCGATGGCCAGCGCGACCAGCAGGGCGTCCTCGAACGCCCGCTGGAGGTGGCGGACCACATCCGGGGCCAGGACGGTGAGGGCCTGGCGGGCGTGGGCACGGAACAGCCCCGGCGCGACCACCAGCGCCACCAGGGCGAGCGTCAGGCTGCCGGCCACGATCACCAGTAGCTGGGCGGCGAACAGCCGGGCAGCCAGGCCACCTCGGCGGCAGGTGCTCATGTGCCCGGGCCCATGCGGTAGCCGACCCCTCGCACGGTACGGACATACCGCGGGCTGCGGGGGTCGTCGCCGAGCTTGCGGCGCAGGTTGGCGATGTGCACCTCCACCAGATGCTCGTCACCCACCCAATCGGATCCCCACACCCGCTCCAGCAGTTGCCGGCGGCTGAACACCACCCGCGGCCGCTCCGACAGCACATCCAGCAGGTCGAACTCCAATCGGGTCAGCTCCACGAGATCACCGCCACGGCGGACCTCGCGGGCGGCCGGGTCCACGACGAGATCCCCAATGCGGCGCAGCGGCGCCGGTTCCAGTCCAGTGGTGCGGGGCCGGCGGCGCATGGCGCGGATGCGGGCCATCAGCTCACCGGGGGAGAACGGCTTGGTGACGTAGTCATCGGCGCCGGTCGACAACCCCACGATCTTGTCGGCCTCCTCGGCCCGGGCGGTGAGCATCACGATATAGGCGTCGCTGAAGGCCCGGATGCGCCGGCAGACCTCGATGCCGTCCATGCCCGGAAGCATAAGATCCAGCACGATCACCTCAGGGTCGCGCTCGCGCGCCAGCGCAACCGCCTGCTCGCCGTCGCCGCAAACGGTGGCCTCGAACCCCTCACGCTCCAGGTAGCTGGCGACCAGGCGGGCCAGCGGCGCCTCATCCTCCACCACAAGCACGCGAGGGCGGACGGGTGCCAGCCCCCCGCCCTGCCCCTGGGGCGGGCGATGGCCGGTCATCCCGAGAGTGCCGGGACGCCCAGAAGGTCAGCGGCCCAGGCCGGCCGGTCGCCGGTCGGTCGCGCGAAGGGTATCGAGTCGACGGTGATACTCCTCCTCGTCAATCTCCCCGGCCGCGAACCGCTCGGCCAGGATCCGCTCCGGGTCCGGCCGCTCGTGCCGGCTGTCACCCGAGCGGCGGAACAGGGCCACGATCCCCCAGATGAGCAGCCCCCAGAAGGCCAGCATCGTGAACGTCATGAGGGCCCAGCCCCACCAGCTCCAGCCATCCCATCCCCACATCATCGCGGGTTCCTCCTGTCCTCGAGCCTCGATCACCCTTGGTCATGTCGACCCAGGTGGCCTGCGACCAGCCTACGGTGCTCAGGTCAAGCCCCGGGTCGGGGGATCCTCAAGATTGGCTCAAGATGGGGCGCGGGCCGGCCCCCGGTGGCTGGTCCTGCCGCCGCCGGCGAGATCGGAACCCTGACCTGCGGCGTGGGCCACATGCCAGCAGTGGCGGACGACCGCGACACGACGAAAGGTGCGCCAGAACGGCGCCGCCGGGTCGCGCTCGGCGGATCTTGACGAAACCTTGAGCGTTGACGGGCGGCGAGCTTGAGGTGGCCGACCTACGGTGCCCGTGTGGGCGTCCGGTGTGGAGGTGATGGCGGTGAACAGAGGGCCGGTCATCGGTGTCGCCCTGGCGGCGGCAGCCGCTGTGGTGCTGTTGGCCGGGGTGCCCGTCAGTCGCCTGCTGACCTTGCTGCTGGTACTGGCGTGCCCCTTGATGATGGTGTTCATGCACCGCGGCGGCCACGGCGGACACCGTTCCCACGGCGCTGAGCACACCGAGTCCCGCGACGACCTGCCCACCATCAAGCAGTAGCACAGTCGAGCTCGATCGACCTGCTCATCGGAAGGAGGCGCGATGCATTGATGATGGTTGGCTGGTTGCTCGTGGTGGTCCTGGCCGTCGTGGCGCTGCTCGTCTGGAGCTTATCGACTCCGGGGAGGGCCTTGTGGGCTCGCCGCGATCAGGACGGCCAGGAGCGGCCGGCGCTCCGGATCCTCGAGGAGCGCTTCGCCAGCGGTGAGATCGACCGCGAAGAGTTCGAGCGGCGGCGGGAGATCCTCGCCGGGCCCTGACCGCCAGCATGAGATCGGCGAGAAGGAGGGAGTTGTGATGCTCCGACGACTGGTTGGCGTGGCAGTGCTTACGGTGGGGCTGATGGTCGGCGCCGCCGTGCCCGCGCTCGCCGAGGACGTCGCTCCAGGTGGCGGCAACGACTTCGGGCAGCACGTGGCCGGCATGGCACCAGAGCACGCCATCGCGCACGGAGCCGACTTCGGGGCCTGTGTCAGCGCGATGGCCCAGGGCCTGGCCTGCCCCCACACCCACCCCTAGGACAGGCCACCAGCGCGACAGGCCCCGCCAGAGTGACCCGCGGACCGATCAAGGCTGGGCCTGAGCAGGCACGGGAATAGCCGGCGTGCACCCGTGTCGGCGGAGCCAGAAAGAAGCAGGACAATGCCAGGTTCTCGGGATGGTCCAGCGATCCACAGGCCACCCGACCCGACTCCTACCATGACTGGCAGCGACACGGGGGTGGCGCGATGACCCAACAGCCGCTTGCAGACTGCGCCTACTGCCGCAGCGCAGGTAGCATCTCCAACGGCTACTGCATGATCTGCGGCGCGGCCGACCCGTGGCGATCCTCGCACCAAGGCGGCCAGCCGCCGTCGCTGGCCGCGGCGCTGGCCGGGCCTGAACCTGGCCGCGGCGCCCAGCCGGCCCGTGCGCGCGCATCCACCACGAGTTCCGGGTGATGTTCACCGATCCGTCCACGCTGATCTTCCTGCTGATCATGCCCCTGCTGATGGTCGCGCTGATGCGACAGCTTCGCGGGCGCGCTGGCCGCCGAGGGGTTCCCCGGTGCGAACGGCTCGGAGTTCGCGATCCCGGGATGGCGGTCGGGTTCGCGGCCTTCGGCGTCTCGTACGCGGGGTTCACGTTCTTCCGCGACCACGGCTGGGGAACCTGGGACCGGCTCCGGGCAGCGCCGGTGACCTCGGTCGACCTGATCGCCGGCAAGGTGGTCCCGACCGTGTCGGTGACGGTCGCTCAGCTCGCGCTGCTGTTCGTGCTCGGGAGGCCGCTGTTCGACTTCCGCGTCAGCGGGTCGATCGTCGCCATCGGCCTGATCATCGTGGTGCTCGCGCTGTCGCTGAGCGCGTTTGGGATGGCGGTGATCGCCATCTCCCGCACAATGCAGCAGCTCAACGCCATCGGCAGCGTGGGCGCCTTCGGGATGGCGATGCTCGGCGGGGCCTGGGTGCCGGTGGCGTCGATGCCCGGGTGGGCCCAGGCGATCGCCCCTACCATGCGCACCTACTGGGCGATGAAGGCGTTCCGTTCGGTGATCCTCCAAGGCGGGGGCATTGGCGACATCCTGGTGCCGCTGGTGGTGATGGCCGGCTTTGGCGTCGCGTTCACCGTGATGGCGGCGGCCAGGTTCCGGCTGGAGGATGCCAAGGCCTACTACGGCTGACAGGTCGTGAGGTCGCTCGGCAACGTGGATACCCACGAGAGCGGCGACGGACCGGACCTCCTCTGCTTTGCAGGGGCTATGGCTAACGGCCAGCTCTGGTGTGACACTCCCGGGTCCTTGCGACCCTGTACGACCCGAGGAGGACGCCGAGTTCCTCCCGCGGCGGGACGGCAGCGACCAGCCCCGCTGCTATGGTGCAGCGGAGGCTTGGCAGCTCGCGAGCGGCAGTGGAGTGGGGTGACGTGCTGGAACTGCAGGGCCTGACCCGCCGGTACGGTGACGTGGTCGCCTTGGACGACCTGTCGTTCACCGTCGCCGAGGGGCAGATGTTCGGCTTCGTCGGCCCCAACGGCGCCGGCAAGACCACCGCCATGCGGATCATCCTCGGCGTGCTGGCGCCCGATGCCGGCGAGGTCCACTGGCGCGGGCGACCCATGATGGACGAGATGCGCAAACACGTCGGATACATGCCCGAGGAACGCGGCCTGTACCCCAAGATGCGGGTCCGGGACCAGCTCGAGTACTTCGCCCGGCTGCACGGGCTGTCGCGCGGCGAGGCCCACGACTCGGCCGCCTACTGGATCGAGCGCCTCGGCGTGGCCGAGCGC
>WNFV01006462.1_pt1 | contig 25806 bp, 28 predicted proteins | sample 5400101 | NCBI WGS metagenome assembly WNFV01 (sample SAMN13153361, study PRJNA577476) | soil metagenome | isolation source: 115 cm soil or saprolite under grassland replicate 1 | place: USA:California | collected 2016-06-15
GGCCGACGAGCCGCAGGCGAGGAGCGCGGTGAGGTGAGTGCTGAGATGAAGGTTTTCCAGTAGTGGACCCGATTTTCCTCGTCGAGGCGGCGATCAACGGCATCCTGCTCGGAGGCGTCCTCGCGCTGCTCGCCCTGGGCCTCAACCTGATCTTCGGCGTGCTCGACATCGTCTGGATCGCCTACGTCGACCTGGTCATGCTGTGCATGTACGCCATCTACTTCTTCAACGTGGCGTTCGGCTGGCCCATCTGGGCGGCGGGCCTGGTCTCGCTCGCCGCCGGGACGCTCCTCGGCGTGGCCGTGCACTTCCTCATCATCTCTCCTATCCTGACCAGCCCCCCCATCAATCAACTCTTGGCGACGGGCGGGCTCCTCTTCTTCCTCCAGTCGGCCGCCACCTTCCTCTGGACCACCGACCACAAGACCGTGCGCCTGAACCTGCCGAGCTACGAGATGGCCGGAATCTTCCTGCCCGCCACGCGGATCATCCCGTTCGCCATCTCCATCCTGGCCGTGATCGCGCTCTACCTCTTCCTCACCCGCACGTATATCGGGACGGCCATCCGCGCGGTGTCTCAGGACCGCGAGGCCATGTCCCTCATGGGCGCCAGCCCCCAGCGCATCTACATCGTCACCTCGGGCGTGGGCGGGCTCATGGCGGGGCTGGCCGGGGCCCTCCTCATCTTCCAGTACTCCGTGCACCCGTTCTTCGGCGGGCAGTTCGGGCCGCTCACCTTCATGATCTGCGTGCTCGGGGGTCTCGGGAACATGGTCGGGGCCTTCATCGCCTCCTTCATCATGAGCGAGATCATCGCCATCGGCGGCGTGGTCATCTCGACCGAGATGGGATACGTCATCGCCTTCGTCATCTTCATCGTCATGATGTTCGTGCGACCCGGCGGCATCCTCGCGAAGCGCGAATGAGCCACCGCCGCCGCCTCGTCGCCGCCGTTCTCCTCGCGCTCCTCCTCGTCGCGCCCTTCATTCCCATGGGAGGCATGCGGCAGTACGTGCTCCACGTGGCCATCCAGATCTTCATCTGGTCCTTCATCGGCCAGGCCTGGTCCCTGATGGGCAGATTCGGCCTCGTCTCCCTCGGCCACGGCGCCTTCCTCGGCGTGGGCGCCTACACCACGACGCTCCTCTGGAACTTCTACTCGCTCACACCCTGGATCGGCGCCCTCCTCGCCGTGGTGGCGGCGGTGGCGATTGCCGTGGTGCTCGGCATCCCATGCTTCCGCTTCCGCGTCATCGGCCACTACTTCGCGCTCGTCACGCTGGCGGTGGGAGAGGTCATCCGCCTCCTCATCATCGCCGAGCGCGACTGGACCGGCGGCTCGCTGGGCCTCACGCTGAAGACGGCGGGGTCGGACTGGAGTGTCTACGCCATCCAGTTCGCGGACAAGCGTGTGTTCTACTACGCCTCCCTGGCCTTTTTCCTGGCCGGCCTCTGGATCTGGGACCGCGTGGACCGCAGCATGGCGCGCTCGGCACTCGAGGCCATCGGCGAGGACGAGACGGCCGCCGCCTCGGTGGGCATCCACGTCACCCGCTTCAAGCTGGGCATCACCGTGGCGTCGGCCGCGCTCACCGCGGTGGGGGGCGTCCTCTACGCCCAGTACATCTCCTACGTCAACCCGGACACGCTGTCGGGCATCGGTGTCTCCCTCAAGATCGTGTTCGCCGTGGTGCTGGGTGGCATGTACTCGCTGATGGGCCCGCTGGTGGGCACCGCGTTGACGACGGCCCTGTCCGAGGGGCTGCGCATCGCCTTCGGGCTCAAGTTCCTGGGTATGGCCGAGACCATCTACGGCCTCCTGCTCATCATCTTCATCATCTTCCTCCCGTCGGGAATCTACGGCTCCATCCGCGGGGTCAGGTCTTGAATTACGACATTTTCGAGCCTCGGCTCCGCGGCCAAATGCTGGATTGCAAGACCTGACCCCACGTCCGACGCATTCGGGCATAATTGTCGCAATGGCGACCTGGTCGGTCCACCCGGAGGGCGATCCCCCGAAGGCGTTGCTGGCGCTGGCCGAGCAGGTCGAGCGCGATGGCGGGCTGGCCCTCACCCTGTACCGCGAGCCGGTGGGCGATCACTGGCATATCTTCTGCCTCCTCCCCATGGCCAAGGTCGAGCCGACACCGTATCAGCGCGATCTCTCCCCCACCCACGCCAAGCGACTCCAGGAGGTCGTGAAGAAGATCGACCGCTTCGTCGACCCCATCGTGGTGATGTCGCCCAAGGCCGGGCTCTACTGGACGCCGAACGGCAATCACCGCCGCACGGTGCTGCAGAAGCTCAAGGCCCTCATGGTGCCCGCCATTCTCGTGCCGGAGGCCGAGGTCGCCTTCCAGATCCTCGCCCTCAACACGGAAAAGGCGCACAACCTCAAGGAGAAGTCGCTCGAGGTCATCCGCATGTATCGCGGCCTCACCGCCGACAAGCCGGACAGTGGCGAAGAGGACTACGCCTTCCAGTTCGAGGCGCCCCACTTCATTACCCTGGGTCTGCTCTACGAGAAGAACAAGCGCTTCGCGGGCGGCGCCTTCGCGCCGATCCTGCGCCGCGTGGACAAGTTCCTCAAGGGGCGGTTCCCCAAGACCCTCGAGGAGCGGGAGGAGCGCGCGGAGCTGGTGCGCGCCGCCGACGAGGCCCTCGTGGACGTGGTGGCCAAGATCAAGAAGCGCGGGATCAACCATCCCTACGTCAAGAACTTCGTCCTCGCGCGCACCACGCCGCTCACGCGTCAGCGCAAGACCCTGCCCTCCTTCGACCAGACCTTCAAGAAGCTCGTGGACAATATCGAGAGCTTCGACGTCTCGAAGGTCCGCTACGAGGAGATTCAGCGCTCGGCCATCATGGCCGCCCCCGCGGCGGGGTAGGGCATGGCTCGCCCGCCCAGGCTCGCCGACGCCGATATCGCCGCGCGTCTCAAGACCCTGCCCGGCTGGGCCCTCGAAGCAGGCAAGCTCCACAAGACGTTCACCTTCAAGGACTTCGTCGAGGCGTGGAGCTTCATGAGCGCGGTCGCCCTCACCGCCGAGGCCATGGGTCATCACCCCGAGTGGTCCAATGTCTGGAACCGCGTCACCGTCGACCTCACCACGCATGACGCGGGCGGCATCACCACCCTGGACTTCGATCTGGCCACCCGCATGGAGGCGGCAGCGGGCCGGCGCCCATGACGGGCAAGGTCGCCATCGTCACCGGCGGCACGGGCGCGCTCGGTCAGTCTATCGTCCTCCGCTTCCTGCGCGACGGGGGCGCCGTGGCCGTCCCGTGGTTCGTCCCCGAGGAATGGGCGGCCCTCCAGGCGGCCGCGGGCGACGCCCGCGCGCGCCTGTCCGGGCAGAAGCTCGACATGGCCGACGAAGCGGCCGTCACCGCCTTCGTGGACGACCTCCTCGGCCGCTCGAGGCGGGTCGACGTGATGGTGAACGCGGTGGGGGGCTTCGCGGGGGGAGATCTCGCCTCGACGTCGCTCACTGAATGGCGACGGCTGATCGATCTCAACCTCACCTCGACCGTGGTGGGCTGCCGGGCTGTCCTTCCCGCCATGCGAAGGGCGCGCCGCGGCCGCATCGTCAATGTCGCCTCACGCGCCGTGATGCCTCCGATGGGCGGCTTCATCGCCTACACGGTGTCGAAGAGCGCGGTCATCGCGCTGACCCAGGCGCTCGCCCAGGAGGAGCGGTCGCACGGCATCACGGTGAACGCGGTGCTGCCCAGTACCATGGATACACCCGGGAATCGGAAGGCGATGCCTGACGCCGACCGATCGACGTGGGTCAGCACGGACGCGGTGGCCGACGTCATCGCGTACCTCGCGTCCGATGCAGCCTCCGCCGTCTCCGGCGCCTGCGTCACCGTCTGACCCTCCTGTGCTAGACTCCGCCGCATGATCTTCTACCGCCGCGCCGCCACGGCTCTCGTGGCGGCGCTGCTCCTCGCCGGATGCGCCGCCACCGGCACTCCTACCGCCACCGCCCCGAAAATGCCGGTGGCGGCGAGCGGCGCGGCCAAAGCGCCGGTCCGGGAAGTCCTTCCCAACGGTCTCACGCTCCTGATTCAGGATCACCGGTCGTCTGACGTCGTCGCCGTGTACCTCTGGGTCGGCACCGGCGTGCGCTACGAGAAGACCGACGGACTCGGCTACGCCCACTTCCAGGAGCACATGCTCTTCAAGGGCACCGACACGTTCGGCCCGGGTTACATCGACCGGACCGTGGAGGGGCAGGGCGGGCGCAGCAATGCCTTCACCTCGTTCGACTACACGACCTTTCAGATCCTCGTGCCGAGCGACGGGACCCGGAAGGGCCTCGAGCTGCTCGAGGCCATGGCCTTCCGCTCGACCTTCGAGCCCAAAGAGATCGATTCCGAGCGCCAGGTCATCTTCGAAGAGGCACGCATCGAGACGGACACGCCGAAGTCGGCCATCATCCGCCAGCTCTACGGGCTCGTCTTCCCCAATCATCCCTACGGGCGCCCCGTGCTCGGCACGCCGGAGACGATGAACGCGGCCAACCGGGAGAAGCTGAAGGGCTTCAACCAGCAGTACTACACGCCGGAGAACATGGTGCTGGTGGTGGTGGGGCCGGTCGAACCCAAAGCGATTCGGGCCATGGTCGACGCGACCTTCGGCAAGCGCCCGAAGACGGGCTACGCGCCGCCCCCCACCCCGCCCCTCACCCCGATCAAGGGCGTGATCTGCAAGACAGTGGAGCGGCCCGAGCAGCAGGCGCAGCTCGCCCTCGGCTGGCAGGCGCCGAGCCTCTCGAATACCGACAGCTTCGCCCTCGACCTGGTCGCGACCATCCTCGGGGGCAGCGAGAGCTCGCGTTTGCCCAAGACCCTGCGGGACGGCGAGCGGCTGGTCTCCGGGATCAGTGTCAGCAACTCCTCGATGAAGCTCGCGGGCATCTTCTACGTGCAGGCGCAGCTCGAAGCGGCCGACGTGGAGAAGGCGAAACAGCGCATCCTCGAGGAGCTCGCGCGACTCGAGAAGGACGGGCCGACCGAAGAAGAGCGCCAGCTCGCGGTGACCAAGGCCGAGTCGGAGCACGCCTTCGCCTACGAAACCTCCGACGGCTCCCGGCCGTGGTCGCGCTCCTCATGCTGCTCGTCCCGGTGGCCGGCACGGCGCAGACCGGTGGGGTCACCCGCATGCGCCTTCCCAACGGCCTCACCGTGCTCGTGCGCGAGAACCCTGAGGCGCCCGTGGTCGCCTACTCCCTCATGGTGAGGATGGGCACGCGCACGGAAACACCGGACAACGCGGGCATCTCCAACCTGCTCCAGCAGATGCTCGTGCGCGGCACGGAGAAGCTCGACGGGGAGCAGATCGCGGAGGCCGCTGATCGGATGGGCGGCGGCATCGACGCCTACGGCGACGCCGACTATTCCGAGATCACGGCCACCGCGCTCTCCCGGAACTGGCAGGAGATGCTCGAGCTGGTCGGCGACTGCGTCCTGCGCCCCACCCTGCCCGACGGTACCGTTCAGGCCGTGCGCAACTTTCTCGTGCGCCAGATCCGGAACCGCGGGGACAAGCCCTTCGACGTGGCCGCGGACCGGATGCGCGCCAGCCTCTTCGGCTCGAATCCGTATGCCTGGGATCCCCTGGGCCGCCGCGCGAGCGTGGAGAAGCTCGATCGCGCCGCGCTCATCGCCTACTATCGCCGCTTCTACGTCCCCGGCCAGATCGTCCTCGCCGTGAGCGGGGACGTGAAGAGCGGGGACGTGATGGCCCAGGTGCAGCGGATCTTCGGTACCATGGCCCCCGGGAAGGTCGAGATGCCGGCGGTGCCGGCTCCTCCCCCCATGGCCGCCTCCCGCGAAATGGTGGTGGTACCGGGCGCTCAGGCCCAGATCCTCATGGGGACGCTCGCGCCGTCGCTCACGGACCCGGATCATCCGCCTCTCAAAGTCCTCACCGCGCTGCTCGGTGGGGGCATGGCCTCCCGCTTCTTTTCCGAGCTGCGCGACCAGCAGGCGCTGGCGTACACCACCCTCGCCGTCTACCCCTCGCGGATCGACACGAGCGGTTTCGTGGCCATACTCGGCACCGCGCCCGAGAACGTGCCCAAGGCCGAGCCCGCTCTCGTCCAGCAGCTCGAGCGCATCAGGAACCAGGCGGCCAGCGATGACGAGGTGGCAGTGGCTCGGGCCTACGTGGTGGGCAGCCAGGCCATGGACCGGCGAACGAACGCCCGGCAGGCATGGTACCTGGCATTTTACGAGACGGCGGGAGTGGGCTACGAATTCCTGGACCGCTATGCCGCCGCCGTCAAGAACGTCACGCCCGCCGACGTGCAGCGCGTGGCCAAGAAGTACCTCAGCGTGGTTCGCACCGTGGTGGTCCAGCCGAACTAGCCCGGATTATTCACGAGCACCGCTCGTGCAGTCGGGCGGGTGGCGTCGGGGGCGGCGGCTGCTCGGCCGGCGTAGTGGGCCCCTTCGAGTGCGCGCAGCCCGCAGGGCTGCGATTCACGACGAGTAGGGTGACGCAGCCGGTTGCGCAGCCGCCGCCCCCGATGACAGGCTCCGCCCGCCTCGCGCCGAACGCTCGTGAATAATCCGGGCCTAGCCGGTCACGCGCCCTCGAGCCGGGCGATCTTCGGAAAGACCTCGGCGTCCGCCCGGCGCAGATCTTCCACGAAATCCACCTCCGTCCACGGTAGCCCCGTCACGTCGACCGCGGCCACGGGCTGACGGCCGACGATCAGATGCAGCGCGTCCTCGTACTCGCAGAGCCCCTGGCTCTCCTCGCTCACGTGCTCGAGGAGGTGCACCAGATCAGGGGCGGCCGCAACGCCGCACTTGAAGAAGCCGATGCCCTCCCCCACGAGATCCCAGGCTTTGGGTATCACCTTTTTTCCGAGGGCGATCACCCGCCCCCCCTGCGTGTAGATCTTCACTTCTTCCCCCGTGTCGGCGAAGCCGCGGTCGATGAGCAGCGCGTTCGGGGCCGGCGATTCCACGAGCCGCCGCAGGAACTCGGGCGGGAACACCACGTCCGCGTCCATGATGAGGGTGGGTCCGCCGACGATGACCTCGCGCGCCGAGAGGAGCGACAGGACCGAGCCTTTTTGATAAGCTGGATTGTCCACGCACTCGATGGTCATACCCGCCGGCCCGGAGGCCGCGAGAGCCCTGACCTGGTCCGCGCAATGTCCGACCACGATGACTACCTGCCGAACCCCCACCGCGTGAAGGGCCTCGAGCATACGCGCGAGGATGGCACGTCCTCCCACCGGCAGGAGCGATTTCTGGGTATGATCGGTCAGAGGCGCGAGCCGGCGGGCCACACCCGCGGCCAGTATGATGGCGGTCACCGCGCGAACCTGCGCGCGGTTGACACGTGCCCCGGAGTGACCGGACTCGATGGCCTCAAATCGGTCCAAGGGTCGCACCCGGGACACTCCGTGTCTAGAATTTTCTAGCCGGCGCCGGTCGCCGACGATAAGCTTGGGCGGATACGCTTGGACGGACAGACGGCGCAGTTGAATCGACGGAGGTGCGTGCACGGATGAGCCAGACCTCGACGGATACGAAGATGACGACCCTGGTCGATGTCTTCAAGCGCGACGGCTTCGTGGTGGTGCCGGGACTGTTCGACGTGGACGAAACGCGGGAGATCTCGGCCTGGACCGACGAGATCCAGGCCCAGCCCGAAACCCCCGGCCGCGTCATGATGTACTTCGAGCCGAGCCTGCTCCAGCCCGGCCAGCGCGTCCTCCAGCGCGTCGAGAACTTCTGCCCCTTTCACCCCGGCTTCGCCGCCCTCTGCGACGGCCCCAAGCTCCGCGGCGCCGTCGCCGCCCTCTTCGGCGAGCCCGCCGTGCTCTTCAAGGACAAGATCAACTTCAAGCTCCCCGGCGGCGACGGCTTCAAGCCCCACCAGGACCAGCAGGCCGGCTGGAGCACCTACGCCGATCTCTTCATCACCGCCATGGTCAGCATCGACTCCACCACCGCCGACAACGGCTGTCTCGAGCTCTGCGCCGGCCAGCATACCCAGGGCCTCCTCGGCGGGGAGTGGACCCCCATGACCGACGCCGACATGGAGCGCCTCCACGCCCGGCCCGTCCCCACTCAGGCCGGCGACGTCGTCTTCTTCGATTCCTACACGCCCCATGCCTCCGGTCCCAATCTCACCGCCGAGCGCCGCCGCGTCCTCTACATCACCTACAACCGCCGCTCCGCCGGCGATCACCGCGCCCAGTACTACGCCGACAAGCGCAAGAGCTTCCCGCCGGACATCGAGCGCGATCCCACCAAGACCTATACCTTTCGCGTCTAGCCCGGCGGTGCCGGACGGGCGTTCATGGAGTTCTTGATTCCGCCCGCGGATTCTGGTACTCAAAGTAGCCGTGGAACTCAAAGGATGACGCTCCGTCTGACTCCGTGGGTCACCGCCGTCGCGCTCGCCTTCCTGTCGATCGCCTCTCCCGCCTACGCCTACCTCGATCCGGGAACGGGAAGCATGCTCGTCTCGGCGGTGATCGGCGTGGCGGCGGCGGTGGGCTTGGCCCTCAAGATGTTCTGGTACCGGATCGTCGGTCTGTTCCGAGGCAAGAAAGGTGGCACGTCGCCGGGAACGGCCGACTCCGCCTCTCACGCGAAAGAGTAAGGCGCCCCTCCGTCGCAAGGCCCCATGAAGGTGTGGCAGGACTGGCGCGATTATCGCCGCTTCCAGCATCTCCCCTCGCGCGACCGCAACATCGTCTTCTACTCGGAGACCCATCAGGACTGGCATCACCTCCAGCCCCTCATTGATTTCCTCATCGACCCGCTCGCCCGCACGGTGTGCCACATCACGTCGGAGCCGACGGTGCCTTTGCCCACGCGGCGGGGGGCGGGGCTTCACACTTTCCGGATCCGCTCGAGCGTGCTGTGCACCTGGCTCTTTCAGACCCTCAAGGCCGATGTCATGGTCCTCACCATGCTCGATCTCCACAACTTCCAGCTCAAGCGATCGGTTCATCCCGTGCACTATTGCTACGTGTTCCACAGCATGGGCAGCACGCACATGGTGGACCACGAGAACTCCTACGACCACTACGAGAGCCTCCTGTGCACGGGCCCCCACCACGTGGCGGAGCTGCGCCGGCGCGAAGAGCTCAAGGGCCTGCGGCCCAAGCACATCTTCCCCTACGGCTATCCGAGGCTCGAGCGCCTCGTCGAGGTCGCCGCCGCCCATCCCAGGGATCCGTCGGCCCCCACCACGGTGCTCCTCGCGCCGACATGGGGAGAGCAGTCGACCCTCCACGTCTGCGGTGAGCCGCTCATCGCGGCCTTGCTCGGCGCCGGCCTCCGCGTCATCCTCCGCCCGCACTATCAGACGGCCCGCCTCGCCCCGCGCCTCGTCGACAGTCTGGTGGCGAGGTTCAGGACGCACCCGCACTTCCGTCACGTGGACAGGATGGAAGAGAGCGCGTCCCTCCTCGAGTCCGATCTCTTGATCAGCGACTGGTCGGCCATGGCCATCGAGTACGCTCTGGGCTTCGGCAAGCCGGTGCTCTTCGTCGACGTCCCGCCGCGGGTGCGAAACCCTAAGTACGAGGAGCTCGGCCTGGAGCCCATGGAGATGCGCACCCGGCGCGAGCTCGGAGCGATCCTCCCTCTCGACCGCATCGCCGAGGCGCCCAAGTACGTGGCGGAGCTGTTGCGCGGCGGACCAGAGTTTCTCGAGCGATGCGCGGCGCTCCGGGAGGCGTGGACGTTCAATTTCGGGAGAAGCGTGGAGGCGGGAGCGCGGGAGATCGCCCGGATCGCGGCCGGGCAGGCGGGCATCGGCGCCCTGGGCACACCGCTCGGGGCGGGGCGCCCGTCGGGCGCGCGGTAGTGGCCGCCCGCCGGCGGCTGCTTCGCTGGGGAAGCTGGTTCGCTCTCGTCAATGCGGGTCTGCTCGCGCTCGTCGGCCTCCGCTATCTCTGGTACTACGCCGTGGCCGGCCCTTCCGTCGCCTGGATCTACGCCCTCCTCGCCTTCGTGGGCCAGATGGCCGTTTTCGCTTTCATCCCTCTTCTCCTGCTCGTCCCCGTCGTCCTCCTCATCCCGTGGCCGCGGGTCGTCGTAGCGCTCGGCGTCTTCCTCGGGAGCACCGTCCTGAGCTTCCTCGTGCTCGACAGCCTCCTCTTCGCCGACAACCGCTATCACCTGAGCGTGCTCACCTTCGCCCTGCTCGCCCCGCAGACGTGGGCGTTCCTCGCCCTCTATTTCGTCATGGGCGTGGCCATCGAGGGCATGCTGGCGCTCTGGGTGTGGAAGCGCACCGCGGAGGCGCCGAGGCGGCGGGTCGGGCGCTACCTTGTCCTCGGCATCGTGGCCTGCTTCGTGGCCAGCCACCTGATCCATTTCTGGGCGGAGGCGCACTACTACGTGCCCGTCACCTCGTTCACGCGCTACCTGCCCCTCTATTTTCCGCTCAAGGACTCGCGCAAGCTCGCGAGGCTCGGTTTCGTCGATCAGGCCCGCGCGCGGGAGCGCAACCTGGTGGCCGCGCTCGGTCGGCCCCCCGGAGGCGAGCTGCGGTACCCGCGGTCGCCCCTCAGTTGCGAGCCGCGCCCGCCCCTCCTCAATGTCCTGCTCATCGTGGTCGACGCGATGCGCGCGGACTCCCTCGCCCCCGCCCTCGCCCCAAACATGGCCGATTTCGCCCGGGGCGCCATGCGCTTCGATGCCCACGTGAGCGGCGGCAACTCATCGCGGGCGGGTATGTTCTCCATCTTCTACAGCCTCCCCGCCAGCTACTGGGACGCCTTCGCCGACGACCATCGACCGCCCGTGGTCATGGATCTCTTCCGGAAGTACGGGTACGAGTTCGGCCTCTTCGCCAGCTCCCCCGTCTATACCTGGGTCGTCGGGCTGGATCGTACCGCCCTCGCTCGCGTGCCGAATCTGCGCGAGGAGACGAAGTCTCCCTATCCAGGGTCGAGCGGACGAGACCGCACCCTGACCGACGAGTGGCTCCAATGGCTCGATCGCCGGGATCCGTCGCGGCCCTTCTTCGGCTTCCTCTACTACGACGCGGTGGCCGCCAATCAGCCGATCCCCGACCTGCCCTCGCCCCCGGTTTCTGCGGATGCGCCGGAGCAGGCGCGGAGATACGCGCGCTACCTGACCAATGTCCGTTACGTGGACGCGCTGGTGGGCCGGGTACTGGACGACCTGGAGCGGCGGAAGCTGCTCGACAGGACCGTGGTCATCATCACGTCCGATCACGGCACGGAGTTCAACGAGAACGGGCAGGGCTTCACCGGGCACGGCACGTCGTTCAGCAGCTATCAGGTGCGGACGCCCTTCGTTCTGCGCTGGCCCGGGCGGCCGCCGGAACGGATCTCGCGGCGCACCTCCCACAACGACATCGCGCCGACCCTTCTCAGCGAGCTCTTCGGCTGCACCAATCCTCCGGCCGACTACGCGAGCGGACAAAGCCTCTTCTCCGACGCGCAGTGGGAATGGCTCATCACCCTCAGCCACAACGACTTCGCCTTGCTCGAGCCCGACCAGGTCACCATCGTCTACCCGTCGGGCAACGAGGTCCGCGACCAGAGCTATCGCCTGATCCAGCACCCCAGGCTCTCGCGCGACAAGCTGCGGGAGGCCATGCAGGAGATGAGCCGGTTCTTCAACTAGCGGCCATCGCGATCGTCCTTCTCGTCTGCGCCGGCGCCTCGACCGTCTCGGCGGAAGAAGTCACGCGCGAGCGGATCCGCATCACTGCCAACCAACTCGACCTCGTCTTCTCCCTCGACGGCGCGAGCCCGGTGATCTGGCGGGCCTGCCATCCCTCGTGCTCGTCTATGGAGGCAACGACGGGCAAGGCGACGGCGGGCTCGGCGACGGCGGGCTCGGTCGGGTTCACGAGCGAGGAGGATCCACCGCAGGCGCGCCTGGAGCTGCGTGATGCGGTGCCGGGACTCGATCTTCAGCGGCTGCGCTTCACCGCCGATCTCACGGAGGATCCGCGTGCGCGAATTGTGACGTTCCAGGCCAACCTGCCCGTCGACGGCGTTCGCCTCGTCAAGTCGTTCGCGGTCTCCAAGGAGGGCTATGAGGTCGTGCTGACGGTGCGGCTCCTGGGACCGAATGCCGCCGCGTTCATGGCGGCCCGTCGACTCGTGCTGGAGCTCGGAGCGGGCCGGGGCCTCTTCCCACCTCCGGCCCCGGGCTTCGCCGCCATGCTCGATCGCGTGCAGCGAGTACTCGTGAGCCAGGGCGGCATTCAGGCCCTCGGCGACGAGCCCGGGAAACCCACGCCGCTCCGTCTGGGAGACTGGGGAGGGATTCGCAGCCGCTTCTGGGCCATCCTCGTCCAGGCCGATGGTCCCGGCACCCTCGAGCCGCGACCCGGCGAAGGCCTCAGGCTCGCCTCCGCGGCCGAGCCGGGGCACCTGACTTGGCGCTACACGTTTTACTCCGGGCCCGTGGAGCCCCGCGCCTTGACCGCGGCAGACCCCGAGCTGGGCCGGCTGTTCCTGTCCGGGCTCTGGTTCTGGCTCCGCGCCCTCAGCTTCGGGCTTCTCTACCTGCTCCGAGGGCTGACCACGATCGTCGGCAATCACGGCCTGGCCATCATCGCCCTCGCCGCCTGCGTCAAGCTCCTGCTCCTCCCGCTCACGAAGGTCGCGGAGCGTCTTCAGCAACAGGTCAATGCCACCCAGGCCCGGCTCCAGCCCGGCATCGACGCCATCAACGCGGCCCACCGGGGGGAGGAGCGCGCGCGCCGCACCCTCGCCCTGTATCGCGAGGCGGGGGTACACCCCTTCTATACTCTTCGGAGCCTCATCGGCTTCCTCATACAGCTCCCCGTCTTCATCGCCGTCTTCGACATGCTCGCGGAGGACTTCGATCTCCACGGCGTGGGGTTTCTCTGGATACGTGACCTGTCGCGGCCGGACGAGCTCTGGCGTCTGCCCGCGTGCCTGCCCTTCTTCGGATGCCACCTCAACCTGCTCCCCTTCCTGATGAGCAGCATCTCGATCGCCGCGGTGCTGCGCGCTCACGGGTCCAATCTCACGCCGGCCCTCGTGCGCAAGCAGCGGCGGAACCTGACCGGGCTGGCCCTCGCCTTCTTCCTGCTCTTCTACACCTTCCCCGCGAGCATGGTGCTGTACTGGACGTCCACCAACTCCGTCCAGCTCATCAGTCAGGAATTGGGACGGCTGATCGGGCGCGGCCGGTCGAGGGAGATCGAGCCGCCGGCGTGAGGGGCGCCGGCGTGTCTAGCCTTCGAGGATCTCCGGAAACTCCCTGATGATCCGGTGCGGGCGCACGGCGGCGGTGGGCGGCAGCCCTGTGCTTTCACGGTCGAGCCAGATGCCACGCAGCCCCAGCCGCTGGGGGGCCGCCACATCCCACTCGAAGTGGTCGCCCACCATCCACGCCTCGCTCGCGGGAACGCCCAGGCGCTCGAGCACGTGGCGGTAGACGACCTCTTCCGGCTTGCCCGCGCCGAATTCGCCTTCGATCTGGATCACGTCGAAGAAGCGGGCGAGGTCGTAGCGCTCGAGCTTGCGGCGCTGCTGGGTCTTGTCCCCGTTGGTGACGAGGGCCATGGTCACCCCGCTGTCGCGCAGCCGGCCCAGCGTCTCGACGGTACCGGGGAAGAGGCGCATGACCTCCCAGCGGCGCGCCGCGAAATCCTCGGCAATGGCGGCGGCGAGGACGTCGTTGGGGGCCCCCAGCCTCTCGAAGCCGTGCGCGACGATCTTGGTCCAGGCGCCGAGCATGTTGACACGCTCGCGACGGTGCCGCTCCGGATCGTCCCAGAACCAGCGCCGCGCCTGGCGGACCGACTCGACCAGCGAGGCCAGGTCCACTCCGGCGGGGGCGGCGATGGTCTGGCAGGCCGCCGTCCAGCAGTCGTCCACGCCACCCGAGTAGTCGAGCAGCGTGTCGTCGAGATCCACGAGGAGGGTCTTCACGCCTCGACGGAGTCCGACGCCGTGGGCGCGGAGAAGGGCGGGAGCTCGGGACGGCACACCGCCCGGAAGTTGCACCAGCGGCAAATGCGCAGCTCCTCCGTCTTCTCGAAGTTCGCCTCGTCCGCGAGGTTTCGCTCCGGGTCTCTCAGGTACGCCTTCATCGAACGGACGGACAGCCGGATGTGCTCGCGCACCCGGTCGAGGCTCACCTCGTCCCATGGATGCGTGGTGACTTTGCCCTCCCGCAAATTGACCTCGAGGAGGTCGACCCGCGAGAGCTCCACGTGCATCATCTCGAGCGCGTACATGGCATAGCCACCCAGCTGGAGGCCCGCCCCCTCGCCGTTGCCGCCGGTTTTCCAGTCCACGAGCTGCAGGCGATCCGCCTGGTTCCAGTAGCCGAAGTCCGGCGCGGAAAAGAGACGCGTGCCCTCGAAGGGGAAGGAGCCGAGGTCCTCGATGAAGGACCAGCGCTCCGTGGGCGTCCGCTTGATGTCCTCGAGGAGGGGCAGTCGATGGAAGTTGCGCAGGCAGCGGACGATATGGTCGCGGAGAGCCTGCCACTCCGCGTCACGAATGGGCACGCCGTACTCGTGCTCGAAGAGCCCGGTCCGCTTCGGCTGCTCGCGGTAGACGCCGTCCCGCGAGCCGCGCCATTCGAGGCGCATCTGGCGCACGGTGTCCTCGATGAGCGCGGCCTCCGACAGGGCGTGACCGTCGCGCATGGCGAGAAGCGCCCGCTCGATCGTCTCGTGCACGAGACGTCCCGCCCACATCTGGCGGGTGCCCAGCTTCTTGAGCACATAGAGTCGACGCACGAGCGGGTCGGCATCGGCGTCCCAGCCGCCCCACGCGCCGTAGTACTGGTAGAAGTAGCGGCGACGGCACTCCTTGAACACGTTGTCCCGGGTGCGGGACCAGGAGAACTCGTTGACGAGGTCGGCCACCCTCCGAGTCTATCAGGTCGCTCGCGAAGCGGGATTGGATTGACAGTCGCCCGGGGTCAACCTAGACTCCGATCCGCGACCCACCGGGTCGAGGCAACCACACGCCGCCGCGGCGGCAGGGAGACTTTCCCCATGAGCGGAAGGAGTTCGGGACTGACGCGCCGGGACGTGATCAAGGCGGGACGGGCCGCCACCTTCGCCGGCTATGCGGTCGGCGTGGTCTATCCGGGCGCCGGCCACGGCTTCTTCGCCGACTACCTGCCGTCGTACAACGCCCCCGCGGCTGCCGATGCGTGGAAGCGCTGCGCGGGCTGGTTCGACAAGTACCTCAAGGCCTGAGCGGCGCCGCTCAAAGGAGGCCGCATGCCATTCGTCAACATTCGCATCTACGAAGGCTGGGGCAAGGACCGGAAGGACGAGATCGCCAAGCGTGTGACCGGCGCCATCACCGATGTCACCGGCCTGCCCAAGGAAGCAGTGTGGGTGGTGATCGAGGAGGTCAAGCCCAACGACTGGTACGCGGCGGGCAAGCCGGGGGAGCCGATCAAGAAGTGACGGTCGAGATTCGCGACCCACGCTTCACCTCTGTCGTGGGCCCGAAGGTCGAGTTCGAAAAGATCGCCGGCGACTGTCTCTTCACGGAGGGACCGCTCTGGCATCCCTCGGGCAAATACCTCCTGTGGAGCGATATGCCGGGAGACCACCTCCGCCGCTGGTCGGCCGCGGACGGCGTCACCACGTTTCGCAAGCCGTGCAACAAGTCCAACGGTCTCACGTGGGACAGGGAGGGTCGTCTCCTCGCCTGCGAGCACGCCTCGAGCCAGGTGTCGCGCACCGAGCGAGACGGCCGCATCACGGCCGTGGCCACGCACTACGACGGCAAGCAGCTCAACAGCCCCAACGACATCGTGTGCGCGGCCGACGGCGGGATCTACTTCAGTGACCCGCCGTACGGCCGCGCGGAGTTCTACGGGGTGAAGCGCGAGCAGGAGCTGGCCTTCCAGGGGGTGTTCCGCGCGGGCAGCGATCCGAAGCGCCCCGCCCTCCTCGTGGACGATTTCGACCGTCCCAACGGTCTCTGCTTCTCGCTCGACGGCCGGCGGCTCTTCGTCAATGACACGGCCCGCCAGCACATCCGCCGCTTCGACGTGAAGCCCGACGGCGGGCTCGCGGGAGGCGGCGTGTGGGCAGAAACGAAAGGCGAGGGCGCGGGCGCTCCCGACGGCATGAAGATCGACTCTGCGGGCCACCTGTACTGCACCGGGCCCGGCGGCATCCACGTCTTCACACCCGAGGGCATATGCCTCGGCGTGGTGCGCGTGCCCGAGCGCACGGCCAACTTCGCCTGGGGCGACGACGACTGCAGAAGCCTCTATATCACCGCGTCCACCTCCGTGTACCGGATCCGGACCCTGGTGCCCGGATTGCCTGCTCTCTAAAGGAGACTCGACATGATGATTCGCGCACTGACAGTGCTGTTGGCCGCGATCCTCGCCCTGCCCATGGCCGCCGAAGCACAGAAGCCGATCAAGGTCGGTATGCCCATCCCGCTCTCGGGGCCGCCCGCCCTGTTCGGCGAGCCCGCCTCGAAGGGCGCGCAGATGTACGCGGACGAGGTCAATGCCAAGGGCGGCGTCCTCGGCCGCAGGATCGAGCTGGTCATCCGCGACTCCAAGGCCGACGCGAACGAGGCGGTCCGGGTCGCGCGCGAGCTGATCCTCAAGGAGAACGTGGACTTCCTCGTGGGCACCCTGACCTCCGCCGAGGGCCCCGCCGTCTCCGTGGTGGCCAAGGAGAACAAGATCGTCTTCATCGCGCCGATTCCCAAGACGGACCAGCTCACCGCCGCCGACAAGCTCCATCCCTACGTCTTCCGCGTGGCCGCCAACACGACCATGGAGGGCCGGAGCGCGGCGGAGATCGTGGCCAAGTGGCCCGTGACCAAGGTGGCCACCATCGCCTTCGACTACGCCTACGGCCAGGACGTGACCAAGGCCTTCGTGGAGCACATCAAGAAGATCAAGCCGAGCGTGGAGATCGTGGACCAGCAGTGGCCGAAGCTCGGTGAGCAGGACTACAACCCGTTCATCAATGCCCAGATGGCCAAGAAGCCCGAGGCGGTGGTGTCGTCCATCTGGGGCGGCTTCTTCGTCACCTTCTCCAAGCAGGCCAAGGCCCTCGGCTACTTCGATGCCCTCAAGAACAACTTCATCGGCCTCGGCGAGGCGGGCTCGCCCGAGACGACCAAGTCGATGGGGGCCGACTACCCCGTAGGCATCTGGGGCAATTCCTACGACGCCTTCTACTGGGACGAGTCCTCGCCCGCCCACCGCGACTACACCGCGCGCATCTCGAAGTTCCTCAAGGACGAGTACCCGTCGTCGTGGGCCGTGCAGGGCTACATCGGCATGCAGTTCCTCGTGGAGGCGATCAAGAAGGCGAACAGCACGGACTCCGACAAGGTCTCCAAAGCCCTCCTCGGCCTGAGCGTGGACACGCCGGTGGGCAAGCTGACCATCCGCGAGAAGGATCACCAGGCAAACCGGGGGCAGCTCTACGGCAAGACGGTGAAGGAGGCGAAGTATCCCTTCCCGATCATGAAGCCCGTGACGTACGTGGATCCGACCAAGTTCATGGACTAACGGCTCTTCCTCTGCCTCCCCCCTCACCTCCCTTCTCCCCCGTCTCGGGGGAGAGGGGGAGTCGGGGGATTCGCGGAGTGAGGGGCACGTTTTCGATGCCCGACCTGTCCTTCGTCTTCGCCCAGTCGATCAGCGGACTCACCGCCGCCATGTTCCTTTTCCTCATCGCCTCCGGTCTCTCCCTCATCTTCGGCGTCCTGCGTGTGCTCAACTTCGCCCACGGCACCTTCTACATGCTGGGCGCGTATTCCGCCTATCAGGTCGTCCGGTGGCTGGGCACGGGGCCCGTGAGCTTCTGGATCGCCGCCCTGGGCGCCGCGCTCGGGGTGGCCCTGCTCGGGGGCATCGTGGAGCGTTTCCTCTTTCAGAGGCTCTACGGCAAGGAGGAGCTCTACCAGCTCCTCTTCACGTATGCGCTGGTGCTCATCCTGGGCGATGTCGCCAAGATCATCTGGGGGACGCAGCAGAAGTCGATCAGCCGGCCTCCCGGCCTCACCGGCGCCATGAGCGTGCTGGGCGCGACCATCCCGTACTACAACCTGTTCATCATCCTCCTCGGTCCCGCCATCGCCCTCGGCTTCTGGTTTGCCCTCCAGCGCACGCGGGCCGGCCGCTTCATCCGGGCCGCCGCCCTGGACCGGGAGACCCTGGGCGCCCTCGGTGTCAACGTGAATGCCCTCTACACCGGCGTCTTCGTCCTCGCGTCATTTCTCGGCGGGCTGGGGGGCGCCCTCATCACCCCGATGCGCGCCATCGTGCCCGGGATGGACACGGAGGTGATCGTCGAAGCGTTCGTGGTGGTGGTCATCGGCGGGCTCGGATCGTTCTGGGGCACCTTTCTCGGCGCCCTCATCTACGGCCAGGTCCTGTCATTCGGCATCCTCTTCTTTCCGCGCTTCTCCATCTTCTCCATCTTCGCCCTCATGGCCGCGGTGCTCATCATCCGGCCCTGGGGCCTCCTCGGCCGCCCCCTGAAATGACTGCAACCAACATCCGCCCGAACGCCGGGCGCCGGAGGCTCTGCGCAGGCGCCTCGGCGGCCATGGCAATCGCCACGCGCAAGATCTGCCCGAACGCCGGGCGCCGGAGGCTCTGCGCAGGCGCCTCGGCGGCCATGGCAATCGCCACGCGCAAGATCTGCCCGAACGCCGGGCGCCGGAGGCTCTGCGCAGGCGCCTCGGCGGCCATGGCAATCGCCCGCCTCGGCGGCGATATCAAAATGACCAGGAAAATTCCGTGGGCGCTGATGGTGGTCGTGGCCGCGCTGTTCGTGCCGGCCGCGGGATCGCGCTACTACACCTTTCTCGCCAACGACGTCATCATCTGGGCGCTCTTCGCCACCAGCCTCAACCTCCTCGTCGGCTACACCGGCCTCGTCTCCTTCGGGCACGCGGCGTACTTCGGCATCGGCGCCTACGCCACGGGCATCCTCATGAAGAAGATCGGTGTATCGTTTCTCCTCGCCTTCCCCGCCGCGGGAATCATCGCCGGGCTGTTCGCCCTCGTCTTCGGCTTTTTTTGCGTGCGGCTGACGCGGATCTACTTCGCCATGTTGACCCTCGCCTTCGCCCAGATCGTCTGGGCGATATGCTTCAAGTGGAACGAGGTCACGGGGGGCGAGCAGGGCATGCCGGAGATCCCCTACCCCGACTTCGGCTGGATCGACCGCGTGGCGGCGTTTCTGCCCTTCCTCGGCGGCTACCGCACCGCCGAGCACTTCTACTTCGTGACCCTCGTCCTCGTGGCCGCCTGCTTTGTGCTGCTCCGCCGCATCGTCGGCTCGCCTTTCGGCCGCATGCTCGCCACCATCCGGGAGAACCCGGAGCGCGCCGAGTTCATCGGGGTCAACGTGCGCCGCTACGAGCTGGCGGCCTTCGTGCTCGCGGGCGGCTTCGCGGGGCTGGCGGGTGGCCTCTTCGGCATCTTCAACCGCGGTGTCTTCCCCGACTTCGCCTACTGGACCAAATCCTCCGAGGTCTTGATCATGACCCTCCTGGGCGGCATGGGCGCGTTCTTCGGCCCCGCCCTCGGGGCGGCCGTGTTGATCTGGCTCAACCAGCAGATCGTCTCCTACACCGAGTACTGGCCGCTCGTTCTCGGCACCATCCTCGTGGTGCTCCTCTTCGTCTTCCCCGGGGGCATCGCGGGGACGCTCATGGCCCTCCGGCAGCGGATGAGGCGAGGGACGGCGCGTGCTTGACGTCACGGGGCTGCGCAAGAGCTTCGACGGCTTCCAAGCCGTGAGCGGGGTCAGCTTCACCGTGCCGCGGGGATCGATCAGCGCCATCATCGGCCCCAACGGGGCGGGCAAGACCACCCTCTTCAACCTCATCACCGGTCACCTCCGCCCCGACGCGGGGAGCGTGCGCTTCAACGAGCGCGAGGTGACGGGCATCGCTCCTCACGACCTCTGCCGCCTGGGCATGGGCCGCTCCTTCCAGCGGACCAATATCTTCCCGAAGCTGACGGTGTTCGAGAATATCCAGGCCGCCTATCTGTCGCACCGGGGGCGCGGCTGGAACCTCTTGACCCCCGTGGAGCGCCTGTACCGTGACGAGACCCAGGCCCTGCTCGCCTCGGTGGGTCTCCTCGACAAGGCGGATGAGGTGGCGGGCTTTCTCTCTCACGGCAACCAGAAACAGATCGAGCTGGGCATCGCCCTCGCCCTCGAGCCGGAGATCCTTCTCCTCGACGAGCCGACCGCGGGCATGTCGGCCCAGGAGACACGCGAGTCCATACAGCTCATCGAGCGCATCGGGCGCGAGCGCGGGCTGACCCTGCTCTTCACCGAGCACGACATGGAAGTGGTCTTCGCCATCGCCCATCGCATCACCGTGCTCCACCAGGGTCAGGTCATCGCCGACGGTGCCCCCGACGAAGTCCGCCGGCACCCGGAGGTGCGTCGCGTCTATCTCGGAGAGCGGCGATGACCGGGGCGCCCATCCTCGCCGTCGAGCACGTCTACACCGCCTACGGGCTGTCCCAAGTGCTCTTCGGGGTATCGCTCGAAGTCGCGGCGGGCGAGTGCGTCTGCCTGCTCGGGCGCAACGGGGTGGGCAAGACCACGACCATGCGCAGCATCATGGGGCTCACGCCGCCGCGCGAGGGCCGGGTGATGTGGAAGGGCCGCGACGTGAGCGGGCGGCCACCATATCAGATCGCGGATCTCGGCATCGGCTTCGTGCCCGAGGACCGGCGCATCTTCGCCGACCTCACCGTGTGGGAAAACCTCGACGTGGCGACCCGCCGCCGGGACGGCGCGTCCGCCTGGACGCTCGAGCGCGTCTTCGATCTCTTCCCCAAGCTCCGGGAGCTGGTGGACAGGCAGGGCGGCTTTCTCTCCGGCGGCGAGCAGCAGATGCTCACCATCGCGCGCACGCTCATGGGTAACCCCGAGCTCCTCCTCCTCGACGAGCCCTCGGAAGGCCTGGCCCCCCTCGTGGTGGATCATCTGAAGGAGCAGATCGCCCGCCTCAAGCGGGACGGCCTGACCATCCTCCTCGCCGAGCAGAACGTGGACTTCTGCCTCGATCTCGCCGACCGCGTGTACGTGCTCGAGAAGGGGCATATCCGCTACCAGGGCACCGCGGGCGCCTTCCGCGAGGACGAGTCCATCCGCGCCCAATACCTCGCGCTCTGATTTCTGATAGGGTGGGGGGCATGGCGACCTTTGTCCTCACCTGCCCCTGTTGCAACGGCCGGCTCACCATCGACCCGAAGCTCGAGGCGGTGGTGGCGCACGAGCCGCCGCCGCGGGCGAAGTCGGGCCTGGGTCTGGGTGACGCCATTTCCTCGCTCCAGGGCGAGGCGGCCAAGCGCGAAGAGCGCTTCCGCGACCAGATGAAGGCCGAGCAGAACAAGTCGAAGGTGCTCGACGCCAAGCTTCAGCAGGCGCTCAAGAAGGCCAAGGACGATCCGAGCAAGCCGCTGAACCCGATGGACATGGATTGAGCGCGCTCGTCGCCCCTCCCGTGTTCGGATCGTAGGGACCGCCCGACCATCTCGCCCGCGGTCAACATGCCGGAGGCATGTTGAGGATGAATGACAACCTGACCTCCGCCATCCTCAAGAGCGTCAGCCGCTCGTTCTATCTCTCCCTGGCCGTTCTCCCATCGGCGGTCAGGCCCGCCATCGGCCTCGCCTATCTCCTCGCCCGCGCCGCCGACACCATCGCCGATACGCGTCTGATCGATCGCCGCCAGCGCATCACCCATCTCCTCGCGCTGCGCAGCGAGCTCGAGGTGGCCATGACGGGCCGCCTCGATGCCATCGTGGCGGCCACGCGCGGGGTGCAATCGCTCGAGGCAGAGCGCGCGCTGCTCGAGCGCCTGCCCGACTGTCTCACCGCCTACCGCGCCCTGCTCGCCGACGACCGCCGGCGCGTGCGCGGCGTGCTCGAGACGATCATCGAGGGCATGACCGAGGATCTCACCCGCTTCCCGGGCGAGGACGAGGGCGGGCTGGCTGCCCTCGAGACGCGCGCCGACCTCGATCGCTACACGTACCTCGTCGCCGGCTGCGTGGGCGAGTTCTGGACCGAGGTACACGTCGCCCACCGGCCGCGCCTGCGCCACTGGGACCTGGAGAAGATGACGGCGCTCGGCGTCCGCTTCGGCAAAGCGCTTCAGCTGACCAACGTGCTACGCGACATTCCGCGGGACCTGCGCCAGGGGCGCTGCTATCTGCCCAGCCACGACCTCGCCCTCCTCGGCCTCGAGCCGAAAGATCTGCTCGATCCCAAGGTCGGGCCGCAGCTCCGTCCTCTCCTCGTCGAGCTGCTCAACCTCGCCCTCGACCACTACGAGGCGGGATGGCGATACACCTTCGCCATACCCAAAAGGGAGACACGCATGCGCCTCGCCTGCGCGTGGCCGCTCTTGATCGGTCTGCGCACCCTCGATCTCCTCGCCGAGGCGCCCAATTGGCTCGACCCGGAGGTCGTGCTCAAGGTGCCGCGCATCCGCGTCTACGGCATGATGGCGCAGTCGGTGGCCACGGTCTGGTCCACCCGCGCCCTCGCCCGCAAGGCGCGCCAGCTCCGGGAGCGCATCCAACTATGATCCAGATCATCCAGGTGGACGCGTTCACCGAGCGTCCGTTCGCGGGCAATCCCGCCGCGGTGGTCCTCGACGCCCAGGACCTCTCCGACGCCCAGATGCAGTCGATAGCCTCCGAGATGCGCGTGGCGGGAACGGCTTTTCTCATGCCGGCCAGCCGTCCCGACTGCCAATGGCGACTGCGCTGGTTCACCCCCACCCGCGAGATCACGTACTCTGGCCACACCACGCTGTCCGCCGTCCACGCCCTCCTCGAGGCGGGACGTCTCCACGGCGACCACGCTATCTTCGACACCCTCAGCGGCCCGCTCAAGGTGAGCGTCGTCGCGGGCCAGTCGCGCCGGCTCATCTGGCTCGAGCCCAAGGTGCCGGAGCTTCATCCCTTCACGGGCCAGCTCACCCACCTGCGGGAAGCGCTCGGGCTCTCCGCCGCCGCAGGATGGGCGCACGCGGTGACCACCCCCGATCACGATCTGCTCGTACCCGTGCCCGGCATCGACCTCCTGACGTCGCTCCGGCCGAACCTGCAAGCCGTGGGCGAAATGGCCACGCACGCAGGCCTGCGCGGCGTCTGTCTCGTCTCGCGCGAAGTGCGGGACGCGGACTCGGCGACGCATAGCCGCTTCTTCGCTCCGCATTTCGGCATCCCCGAGGACATCGTGACCGGCTCGGTCCATTCCTCGATCGGCGTCTGGCTCTTCAAGGCCGGCCTCCTCCGCGCCAACGGCGCCCTCATCGCCTTCACCGCCGAGCAGGGCGACAGCCTCGGGCGGCCGGGCAGGCTCCAGGTGGAGCTCCAGCTGCAGGACGGCGCCGTCGCTCGGGTCAGGGTGGGCGGTGCGGCGATCACCGTGCTGGAGGGCCGCATCGCCGTCCCGGACGCGTGAGGTTCCTCGGCGTCGATCTCGCCTGGAAGGATGGCAACCGCTCCGGTGTCGCGCTGCTGGGCGGCCGATGCTTTCCCCTGCACCTGCGCGAGGTTCCTCACACGCATGGGCGCCACCGCGCCGTGCTGGAGTGGATAGGGCGTCACGTCGCGCATCATCGAGCGGCGGTCGGCATCGATGCGCCTCTGCTCGGGCTCGGCGGGGCCCGGCGGGCCGGCGACAACGAGGTCTCGAGCCTCTTCGGGCGCTTCCACGCCTCGACCCACAGCCCTCCCCGCTACCCTGGTCTCGAGGCCTTCACGCGCGCGCTGCTCGCCCACTACCCCCTTGACGCGTTCGGACCTGGCTGGCGCCCCGCCACTCGACGGCCTGCCATACGAGAGGTGTATCCGAATGCGCTACAGGTGCTTCTCTTCGGACTCGAGCATCCGCCCGGCCGCACCATCGTGAAGTACAAGAGGCAACGCTTCGGGGGGAAGCGCGCGTGGATCGAGAAGGGATTGCGCCCGTTCATCGACCGGTGCGCGGACGCCATCGGCGACCGCTACGTGGTGACCGCGGATGCGACGTGGCGGGCGCTCATGGCCGAGCGGCCGCGAATGTCCATGTCCGGGCCTGCGCTCAAGGACATCGAAGACCGGTGGGACGCCGTCCTGTGCGCCCTCGGGGCCGCCCTCGAGTTTCTCAGGCCCGGCTCCATGCGCTTCTACCCCGGCACCACACCGTCATGGCGCGGCGGCTACATCCTCGCCCCCACCCTTCCCGTCGCCCCCGAGCTATGGCGATGAGGCGCGCGCCCCACCCGCTCGAGGGCCACGGCCAGAGGGAGTCGCGCCTCCTTCGATTCCACGCGAAGCGGGTGGGGAGAAGAGACGAGACGAGCGCGGACCGCCCATCAATCTCCTAGGGGCAGCGTGAGCAAGGCGCCGGGGTCTATGCGGGCGCGGCGGAGCTGGGCGGCCCAGTGAAGGTGCGGACCGGTGGCGCGGCCCGTGCTGCCCACCGCCCCGATGATCGCGCCCCGCTCGACGAGGCTTCCCTCGCCGACATCCACCCGCTCGAGATGCATGTACAGGGTGTAGAGGCCTTCGCCGTGGTCGAGGGCCACGAGCCGGCCCCCGAAGAAATGGTGGGCGACGAGGGCGACGCGCCCGAGATTCGAGGCGACGACGGGCGTCCCCGCGGGCGCGGCGAAGTCCACGCCGGAATGGGGCGCGCGGGGCTTGCCGTTGATGATGCGCCGGAAGCCGAAGCCTTCCGACTTCACATCGGAGGCTATGGGCTTGGTGAACCGGCCGCGCCACAGGCGTGCCGCGCTGATGGTGTCGTAGAGGGCGCGAAGCCGCGTCGCCTCCGCCTCGGCGCGGCTCTCGTTCGCCGGGGAGAGATCGACCATCGATGTGGGGAGGCTCAGGCGCTGGGCGGGGAACTTTCGTGACTTGACGGTGATCGCGCCCGACGCCTGCTGCGGCACCCCCGCACCGTCCACGAAGCCGATGCGCCAAGGCGTGCGGCCCGGCTTCGCTTCGAGATCCACCCCGATGAGGGCCGCGTACCCGTCGGCGTAGGGGAAGAAGAAGAGCGGCCGGCCCGCTACGCTACCGTCCATCTCCGGCGCATTCGCCGCACCGGTGACCACGATCAGCGCCACGTCACCCTGACGCACCGCCGTCGGCGTCACCGTCACCGAGAACGCCGCCGCCTGCGACGCCACGGCGAGCACGATCACCGCCGCCGTCGCCACGCCCAAGAGTGCGGTCATGCCGCGATTGTACGCGCCCCCCACCACAGTCCGAAGAAGCCGGAGCGAGGAGAGCCGGGGAGCGGGGCGGGCTAGGAGGATTCGGGCCGCTGTTGGCGGAGGAACTGCTCGATCTCCGCGACGATGTCCGCGGACGGCGGCAGCTCGTCCCCCGGGGCGGGAGGTGGAGTGGAATCCGCCGCCTCGTCCTCGTCGGGCGGCCGTCCCTCGAGCTTCCGCACGTACTCGGCGATCTTCGGATTCTGCCCCACCACCTCATCCAGGTTGCGCTCGAACTGCTGCGTCGCCTCGATGAGATCAGAGAGGTCGGCTTCCGCGCCAAGGAGTGAGAGCACCCGTCGCACCAGGGCCAGGGCCGCCTTCGGGTTCTCCACTCCCGACACGTAGTGCGGGACATTGGCCCACAGGCTCGCCGTCGGTACCCCCGCTTCCCGGCAGATGATGTTGAGGACGCCCACGATACCGGTTGGTCCTTCGTAGCGCGACGAGCGGATGCCCAGCTTGATGGCCAGCGCAGGATCCTGGGTGCCGCCCACCAGTCTCACCGGCCGGGTGTGCGGCACCTCAGCGAGCA
>WNFV01003207.1_pt1 | contig 25794 bp, 24 predicted proteins | sample 5400101 | NCBI WGS metagenome assembly WNFV01 (sample SAMN13153361, study PRJNA577476) | soil metagenome | isolation source: 115 cm soil or saprolite under grassland replicate 1 | place: USA:California | collected 2016-06-15
GCGGGATGAGTTCAGAGACGATCGACGCGGCGGCGGCTGGTACGTGGAAGCTGGGAGACCTGACTGTCAACCGGCTCGGGTTCGGGGCGATGCGGCTGACCGGGACCGCGGGCTTCGACCTCGGGACGCCGAGGGATCGTGCGCAGTCGATCGGCGTGCTGCGGCGCGCGATCGAGCTCGGCGTGAACCACATTGACACCGCTGCGTTCTACTTCTCGCAGCTTCGTTCCGCGAACGAGCTGATCAACACCGCCCTGGCGCCCTACCCGGACGACCTGGTGATCGCCACCAAGATCGGGCCGAGCCGGGACTCGTCCGGCAAGTGGTTGCCGTGGGCAACGCCAGAACAGGTGCGGGGGCAGGTCGAGGAGAACCTGCGCCAGCTCGGCCGCGACCACCTGGACCTGGTGTACCTGCGCAGCCTGGGCGCCGCGTCGATCGCGGAGCAGTTCGGGGCGTTGGCCGAGCTGCGCGACGCGGGACTCATCCGGCACCTCGGCATCTCCGCGATCCGGCCCGAGCGTCTCGCCGACTGCCAGGCGATCGCGCCGGTGGTGTCGGTGCAGAACCGCTACGCGCTGGACTCGCGGATGCCGGGTTCGGATGAGCTGCTGCGCAGCTGCGGTGAGCAGGGCGCCGCCTTCGTGCCGTACTTCGCGATCGCGGGCGAAGGCCGTGAGCATGGTGCGGACACGACCCACGACGACGCGGTTCTCGAGGTCGCGCGTGCTCATGAGGTGACGCCCGCACAAGTCCGGCTGGCGTGGACGCTGCACCTGGGGCCGCACGTGCTGGCGATCCCCGGCACCGGCAACCCGGACCACCTGGTCGAGAACGTCGCCGCCGGCGCGCTGCGACTCTCCGACGACGAGCTGAAACTGCTCGACTCCGCGGTGTGATCCGTGGGCCGCTCGATCTGACCACGTGAGGCACACGAAATCACGGGCCGGATGTCGGCGCGGTGAGGGATATTCATCGTGCGATGGATCACTTCGGCGAAGAACTACGGCGACTCCGCCAGGCGGCAGGCCTGTCCCTGCGCAGCCTGGCGGAGCGCGTCGCGTTCGACTACAGCTATCTCGCCCAGGTCGAGCGCGGCAGCCGGCCGGGCTCGTCGAAGCTGGCGCAGCAGTGTGACGAGGCGCTCGGCACCGGCGGCCGGCTGACCAAGCTGTTCGCGCGGTCGCGCAGCCGGCAGGAGACACCGCCGCGCCGGGCCGTGCTGCAGGCCATGGGCGCGCTCGCCGGCGGTGGCGGTACGCCGCTGGCCGCGCTCGAAGCCACCAGGCAGGGCCTCGCCGCCGCGCTCGGCGACGTACCGGACACCGACGCCTGGGAGGCGATCGCGGCCGGGTATGCGCGCGAGTTCTTCACCGTCGCCCCCGCCGACCTGCAACGCGAGCTGTCCGCGGACCTGCTGGTGCTGCAGCGGCAGATGGGCGCGCGTGACGGTTCGGTCAAGGGCCTTGCGCGCTGCGCCGGCCAGCTCGGCGTGGTCCAGGCGATGACGCTCGCCGGGCTCGGCCAGTTCCGCGCCGCCGCCCGCTGGTGGCAGACCGCGCGGAGCGCGGCCGACCTGTCCGGCGACCGCGACACCCGGGCATGGGTGCGCGCCTGGTCCGCGGTGAACGGGCTGTACGAGCACCGCCCGCTGGCTGAGGTGCTCGACCTCGTCGACGAGACGCTGGCCATCTCGTCGAGACCGTCGGCAGGTGTCGCCGGGGCGCTCTCCGCCCGCGCGCAGGCACTGTCCTTGCGCGGTGACGACGACGGCGCCCGTACGACGTTGCTGCGGCTGGCCGAGCTCACCGCGCAGATGCCGTCGGACGTGCTGGCGGCCGAGGGGTCCATGTTCGGCTGGCCGGAGTTCCGGCTCCGGCACACCGAGAGCTACGTGTTCAGCCACATCGACGCGGCCATCTCGGCGTTCGACGCGCAGGAGCGGTGCTTCGACCTGTACCCGCCGGAGATGGCGCGCGAGCAGGCCATGGTGCAGCTGCACCGGGCCCGCTGCCTGGTGCTTGCCGGCGACATCGGCGAGGGCGTCGGCTACGCGATGTGCGTGCTGATCGAGCTGCCGGCCCGGTTCCACAACCAGATGCTGTACGAGATCGCCGGGCACGTGATCGACGCCGTACCGCCGAACGAGCGGCACCGCGCGGCCGTTGGTGACCTCCGGTTCCTGATCAGCAAGCCGCCAACCGGTGACTGACCTGGTGACTGTGCGCACCGTGTGGCATGCGCGTTGTGCGTCGCGGTCGGGAGAGTGTTCGCAAGGGTTCGAAAACGAGCAATCCGCAGCACATAACACTGGACAACGGGTGATGTAACGCGCTGTACTGCCCCCGGCCCCCATCACCCGGGTCGAACAGGGGCGTGCTATGACAGCGATCAAACTTGACTGCGTCACCAAGGTGTACCGCGGGGGATACCTCGCCGTGAGCGACCTGAGCCTGAACGTCGCCGACGGCGAGTTCATGGTGCTGCTCGGGCCGTCCGGATGCGGGAAGTCGACGGTGCTCCGGATGATCGCGGGTCTGGAGGAGGTCACGTCCGGCGACCTGTGGTTCGGTGACCGGCTGGCCTACGACATGTCTCCCAAGGACCGCGGTGTCGCCATGGTCTTCCAGGACGGTGGGTTGTATCCGCACCGGACGGTGCGGGAGAACATGACCTTTCCGCTGAAGCTCGCTGGGGAGAGCCCGGCCGAGGCGAGTGCCAAGGCCGCCGAGCTGGCCAGGGTTCTCGGCATCGAGCAGACGCTGGACCGCCTGCCCCGGACCCTGTCAGGCGGCCAGCGGCAGCGGGTCGGGATCGGGCGGGCCTTCATCCGGGAGCCGTCGGTGTTCCTGATGGACGAGCCGCTGTCGAACCTCGACGCGACGATGCGCACCGAGCTGCGGCACGAGATCGGCGCGATGGTCCGCGGTCTCACCACGGTGTACGTCACCCACGACCAGGTCGAGGCACTCGCGCTCGCCGACCGGATCGCGATCATGCGCGCGGGACAGATCGAGGACGTCGGCACACCCTCCCAGGTGTACGACGATCCCGCGACGGCCTTCGTGGCAGGCTTCCTGGGGTCTCCGAGGATCAACTTGCTGGCGGCAACCGTCCGGATCGGGGCTGAGGGCCGGGTCGTCCTGGACTTCGGCAACCAGACGCTCGCCCTGCCGCGTCACGACCACCGGGCCGAACCCCTCGCCGCGCACGCGGACCTGCCGGTGGTCGTCGGCGTCCGCTCCGACGCGCTGATGCCGACCGCCGACACCGGCAGCGCCGGTCAGCTCAAGGGTCGCCTGCGCACCCTCGAGTATCACGGGCACCAGTGGATCGCGTACGTCCAGACCGGCATCGAGGTGGTCAATCCCGACACCATCGGGCTCGACCGTCGCAGCCGCGCCCAGGGCACCCCGGTCGCCCGCCGTGGCTCGCACCGCGCCGGGTCCCGGACGATCCGCACCGCCGAGGGCCGCGCCGCCCTGCTCGCCCGCGCCCGCCTACTGCTGGGGCCGAGCCGGCCCCGCTCGAGCCAGCCCAGCCCGGCACCCACCGCCGCGCCGACCTGACGGTCCAGGTCGACGCCGCCCACGGCTGGCGACCCGGCGACCCGGTCCACGTCGCGGTCGACCCCTCCCGCATCCACATCTTCGACCAGCGCGGCCGCCGCGTAGACCCCGTCACCCGCTGAGCCATCGCGCTGTCGGGGAAACTAATTGCCACGAGGCGGCAATTTCTTTCCCCAATCACCTCTCGCCGGCCTGGCTGATCAGGTCGAGCACCTCTGGTGTGGTGCGGACGTCGCCGAAGGTGCGGTAGATCGTATAGAGCGTGGCGTTGTGGTCCTGGTCGCGCCGGGCCGCGTTCGCGTCGGCGAGCATGATCACGCGGAATCCGAGTGTGCTCGCGTCGCGTGCCGAGGACTCGCGGCACACGTTCGTGACCGTGCCGGTGATCAGCACCGTGTCGATCCCGTCCAGCAACGCGGGCAGCGGCGAGCGGCCCGGGAAGAACGCACTCGCAGCGGTCTTCTCGACCAGCAGGTCACCGTCGCGAAACTCCAGCTCCGGCCACAGGCGATCCCGCAGCGGCCCGGAGCCGCCGGAGTTGCGGAACATCTCCGCCACGGCCGGCCCGTAGAACTCGTCACCGACCACGGTCCGCTCGGGCCGCCCCGGCAGCACCCATGCGACCGTGCCGCCGGCCTCCCGCAGCGCCCCCGCGAGCCGGTTGACGTTCGGCACGATGCCGCGGCAGTACGGGTTCTCCTCGACGAAGAACCCGACCATGTCCACGACCACCAGCGCCGTCCGGGCCGGATCCAGCCGTTCGTACGCGTGCCGCCGCCCGCGCCGGGACTTCTGCCGCTCGTACTCGCGTTCCTCGATGTGCCAGGCGTGCGCCGGCGGTTCGTCGTACATGGGGCGCGACGATGTCAGCCGCCACCGACAGATCCGGCCGATGATCCCGCCGCGCGCGGCTCAGCCGTTCCGATGCGGCGTCGGTGGCGGTCCGTGCCCTCCTGTTCGACGCGGCACGGGTAGACAGGAGCATGCTGAACTGAGGAAGGTTGAGAGGACTGGCACCGGCTCAGGAGGTGTGACCGTGGCCGAGGTGGTACAGCGCAGGGCGGAGGTGGCGGCCCTTGGCGTCGAGCTTCGCCGCCCGAAGGGCACCGTGCTGGTGAAGTGGCTGACCACGACTGATCACAAGCTGATCGGTCACCTGTACCTGATCACCTCGTTCGCGTTCTTCCTGGTCGGCGGCGTGATGGCGCTGCTGATGCGCGCGGAGCTGGCCAAGCCGGAGCTGCAGATCGTGAACGAGGAGGTCTACAACCAGCTCTTCACGATGCACGGCACGATCATGCTGCTGCTGTTCGCGACGCCGCTGTTCGTGGGCTTCGCGAACGAGATCATGCCGATCCAGATCGGCGCCCCGGACTGTCGACCCAGGTCCGCTCGCCGGGTATCGGCGGTGACCTGTGGGTGATGGGCCTGTGGATGGCCGGTCTGGGCACCATCCTCGGTGCGGTCAACTTCGTCACCACGATCATCACGATGCGCGCGCCCGGTATGACGATGTTCCGGCTGCCACTGTTCTGCTGGAACACGCTGGCGACCTCGATGCTGATCCTGATCGCCTTCCCGGTGTTCGGGGCCACCCTGCTGATGCTCGAGGCCGATCGCAAGCTCGGCGCGCAGGTCTTCGACTCGGCCAACGGTGGAGCGCTGCTGTGGCAGCACCTGTTCTGGTTCTTCGGCCATCCCGAGGTGTACATCATCGCGCTGCCGTTCTTCGGCATCATCACCGAGATCCTGCCGGTGTTCAGCCGCAAGCCGATCTTCGGCTACGTCCCGCTGGTCGGAGCCACACTGGCGATCACCCTGCTGTCGATCGCGGTGTGGGCGCACCACATGTTCGTGACGGGTGCGGTGAACCTGCCGTTCTTCTCGTTGATGACGTTCCTGATCGCGGTGCCGACCGGGGTGAAGTTCTTCAACTGGATCGGCACGATGTGGGGCGGCTCGCTGTCGTTCGAGACCCCGATGCTGTGGGCGATCGGCTTCCTCGTCACGTTCCTGTTCGGCGGCCTGACCGGGATCATCCTGGCGTCGCCGGTGCTGGACTACCAGCTCAACGACACCTACTTCGTGGTCGGCCACTTCCACTACGTGGTGTTCGGCACCGTGGCGTTCGCGATGTTCGCCGGCTTCTACTACTGGTGGCCGAAGTTCACCGGCCGGATGCTCGACGAGAAGCTCGGCAAGGTGCACTTCTGGCTGCTGTTCATCGGCTTCCACACCACGTTCCTGGTGCAGCACTGGCTCGGTGTGGAGGGCATGCCGCGCCGCATCGCGACGTACCACGCGTACGAGGGCTTCACCACGCTGAACGTGATCTCCAGTGTCGGCGCGTTCCTGCTGGGCGCGTCAACGCTGCCGTTCCTCTACAACGTGTACAAGTCCCGCAACGCTCCGCTGGTCGGGGTCGACGACCCGTGGGGCTGGGGCCGCTCGCTGGAGTGGGCGACCTCGTCGCCGCCGCCGCGGCACAACTTCACCAGGCTGCCGCGGATCCGCTCCGAGAGCCCGGCGTTCGACCTGCACCACCCGGAGGTCGCCCTCACGGAGCATCCCGCTGGACGGTCGAACCTGCTGGCGTGATCGTGCCGGTGACGGAGCCGAGGCCGAGGCGGGTGCCGTCGGGCCGGCTGGCCCAGCCGGCGATCGTGACCTCGTCGCCGTCCTCGAGGAAGGTGCGGTCGGCGCCGCCGACGGTGACCGGCTCCTTGCCACCCCAGGTGAGCTCGATGAACGAGCCGCGCTCGCCGGGCTCCGGGCCGCTGACCGTGCCGGAGGCGAACAGGTCGCCGGTGCGCAGCGACGCGCCGTTCACCGTCAGGTGCGCGAGCATCTGCGCCGGCGACCAGTACATCGGCGCGTACGGCGGCCGGCTCACGACGTCACCGTTCCATGTCACCTCGAAGGTGATGTCGTAGTTCACCAGATCCGAGCCGGCCAGGTACGGCAGCACCGGCGGGTCCTGCGGCCCCAGCGGTACGGCGCTCCCGGCGAGCGCGTCCAGCGACACGACCCACGGCGAGATCGAGGTGGCGAACGACTTGCCGAGGAACGGCCCGAGCGGAACGTTCTCCCACGACTGCAGGTCGCGGGCGGACCAGTCGTTCACCAGCACCACGCCGTAGACGTGCTCGGCGAAGTCCGCCACCGAGACCTGCGAGCCGAGCGAGGAACCCGCGCCGACGACGTACCCGAGCTCGACCTCGATGTCGAGCCGCCGCGACGGCCCGTACGACGGGACCGCGTCCGCCGGCGCCTTCCCCTGGCCCGACGGGCGCCGCACCGGAGTTCCGCTGACCACGACGGTGCCGGCGCGGCCGTGGTAGCCGACCGGCAGGTGCTTCCAGTTCGGTAGCAGCGGCTGGGAGTCCGGCCGGAACAGCCGGCCGAGGTTCGTCGCATGGTGCTCCGAGGCGTAGAAGTCGACGTAGTCGGCCACCTCGAACGGCAGCTGCATCGTGACCTCGGACAGCGGGATCAGGTGCGGCTCGACCATGTCCCGCTCGTGCTCGTTGCTCACCAGCTCGAGCAGCCACTCGCGGGTCGCCTGCCAGGCCGGGCGACCGAGCGCGAGGAAGTCGTTCAGCGACGGCTCGTTGAACAGCTGCGCCCCGTCCAGCATGTCGGCCGACGCCACCGGCGCCAGGTCGATCAGCTGGTCCCCGATCGCGGCGCCGATCCGCGGCTCTTCGTCGGCGTACCGGAACACGCCGAGGGGCAGGTTGTCGGGCCCGAAGGGCGAGCCTTCGGGTACGGCGATCCAGGTCATCCGCGAACCTCCGCGTCCACCAGGCCGAGCGCGGCCAGGTCCTCCAGCGGCTCGGCGATGCTGCACGAGCCGAACGACGTGAACCAGCGTCGCACGCCCTTGTGCTGCTGCTCGTCCAGCCCTCGGCAACGCTCGGCCAGCGCCGCGCCGTCGCGGTTCTCGAGCACCGTGACGACCTCCTCCGGGCCGGCGCCGTCCAGGCACGAACGGGTGGCGAGCAGCACGTTCAGGAAGCCGTGGTGCTCGAAGCCGGTGTCCGCCGCGGTGTGCCGGACCGCGTGGTGCAGGCCGGCGGTGCACTTGAACGGCACCTCGCGGTCGAGGCAGCCGGCGATGAACGCGGCCACCTGCTCCGAGGTCGGGAACAGGTCCGCGGACAGCCCACCGGTGCGCAGCTTGGCGGCGTACCCGGCGTCGGCGACCACGTCGAGCGCCCGCTCCCAGGCGCCGGTCAGGCCGATCTCGACGAACGCGCTCTCGGAGTCCATGCAGTCGTCACACGCGCGCACCACCCGCAGCGCGTTGCGGGACAGGTCCTGCTCGTCGCGCAGCCGCACCTCGACGGCCCGCACCTCGACATCCGTCGAGCGGTCGCCGTACCGGACGACCGGCTCGATCCCGCCGGCGCCGCCGGAGACGACCACGGACACGCCGATCGGCGCGGCGCCGGTCTCGCGTGCCCTGCGGGCGACGCTCGGCAGGTGCTCGTCGGTGCACACGAAGGTGCCGACCAGATCCCGGTACGACGCTGTGCGGTGCGCGGCATGAGCGGGCACGGCCTCGTCCAGCGGGAGGTCGCCGGGCGGGAACATCGACGCGTCGTCGACGAGCGACATGAACAGCGGGCTGAGCGCGCCCGGAGCGGTTGACATGTCCGTGAGCCTAGCGGATGCTTTCGGTAAGCGGACACATGTGTTCGATAACCGTACAACGCCGCACGGCTTCCGGGAACCGGGACACGTCGGCGGAGGGATGGGGAATGAGCTTCTACCGTCAGATCGGCGAGGTGCCGCCGAAACGGCACACCCAGTTCAGGCAGCCCGACGGCGGCCTGTACTACGAGGAGCTGATGGGGGAGGAGGGCTTCTCGTCCGACTCCGCGCTGCTCTACCATCGCGGCGTCCCGTCGGCGATCGTGGACTCGAAGGTCTGGGAGCTGCCGGACCTGTCCACCGTCGCCAACCACCCGATCACGCCGCGGCACCTGAAGCTGCACGACCTGTTCAAGGGCGCTGACGCCGGCGCCGGGCACAACGTCGTGGAGAGCCGCCGGCTGGTGCTCGGCAACGGCGACGTCCGGATCTCGTACGTGGTGGCGAACGAGCAGTCGCCGTACTACCGCAACGCGGTCGGCGACGAGTGCGTGTACGTCGAGAAAGGCTCGGCCACCGTCGAGACGGTGTTCGGGGTGCTGGAGGCGCGGCAGGGCGACTACGTGGTCCTGCCGAGGGCGACGACGCACCGGTGGCTGCCGGGTCCGCACGGCGTGCACGCTTACGCGATCGAGGCGAACAGCCACATCGCGCCGCCGAAGCGGTACCTGTCGCGGTACGGGCAGTTCCTGGAGCACTCGCCGTACTGCGAGCGCGACCTGCACGCGCCGGGTGAGCCGTTCGTTGTCGAGGGCAATGATGTCGAGGTGCTGGTGAAGCACCGCGGGAACGGCCCGTCCGGCATCGTCGGGACGCGGATGACCTACGCGACGCACCCGTTCGACGTGGTCGGCTGGGACGGCTGCCTGTACCCGTACACGTTCAACGTCTCCGACTTCGAGCCGATCACCGGGCGGGTCCACCAGCCGCCGCCGGTGCACCAGGTCTTCGAGGGCTACAACTTCGTGGTCTGCAACTTCGTGCCGCGCAAGGTGGACTACCACCCGCTGTCGATCCCGGTGCCGTACTACCACTCGAACGTCGATTCCGACGAGGTGATGTTCTACTGCGGCGGCGACTACGAGGCGCGCAAGGGCTCCGGGATCGGGCTCGGCTCGATCTCGCTGCACCCCGGCGGGTACGCGCACGGGCCGCAGCCGTCGGCGATCGAGGCGGCCCTCGGCGCGGAGCGGTTCGAGGAGCTCGCCGTCATGGTCGACACGTTCCGGCCGCTGGAGCTCGGCGAGGGCGGTCGCGCGGTCGACGACGGCGTCTACGCCTGGACCTGGGCGGGCCGCGGACCGGACGACCCGGGTGTGTACTCGATCGGCTGACCCGCCTGAAAGCCCAGTCAGCACAGCGGGCCGCCGGTTTTCCGGCGGCCCGTTGCGTAATTCGCGTGTGACGAGCTATTGACATGCAGTTAACCTGAACGCTGAGATGTACTCCTGAGTAACCTGCCTCGACATCGCGTCCTCCGCACCAGGCCGAACCAGGAACAGGAGTGCTCTCGAAAATGCCATCACGTCTACTTCGTCGTGCCCTGATCGCACTGGCGCTCTCCTCGCTGTTGTCCACGGCCGTCGTTTCGCCGGCGCATTCCGCATTACTCCCCGAAGGGGATATCGGCGAGGCGCTGTACAACTATGTCGCCTCGCCCGGCGCCGTCTTGGGAGCGAACGACTGGTCCTGCAAGCCGTCGTCCGCACACCCGAACCCGGTGGTGCTGGTGCCCGCTACCTTCGCCAACCTCGGCGCCGACTTCGTCAAGATCTCGCCCCGGCTGCGCAACAACGGCTACTGCGTCTTCGCGACGAACTACGGCTTCACGGGCGTGTCCTACGGCCGCGTGGGCGGGCTGGCGTCGATCACCTCGTCCGCCGTCGAGCTGGACGCGTTCGTGACCGAGGTCCGGAACGCGACCGGCGCGGCGAAGGTGGACATCGTCGGCCACTCCCAAGGCGGGAGCGTGCCGATCTGGTGGATGAAGAAGATGGGCGGCGCCGCGCAGGTCACGCACTACGTCGGATGGGCGCCGAGCTCGCACGGCACCACCCTGGACGGCCTCGTCATCCTCGGGGACACGCTGAACCTGCTCGGCTTCGTCACCGGGATCGCGAACGTCGGCCAGTTCCCCGGCGTCACCGACCAGATGTACGCCAGCGACTACACCAAGAGCCTGTGGGCAGACGGGAACACGGTCCCGGCCGGGCCGTCGTACACGGTGATCTCGACGAAGTGGGACCGCGTGGTCACGCCGTACTACACGCAGGCGCTCGCGGGCGCGAATGTGCACAACGTCGTGCTGCAGGACAAGTGCCCGTACGACACCGCCGGACATGTCGGCCTGTTCAACGACCACCCGACCATGCAATTGACGATGAATGCGCTCGCCGACGGGCCGGACACGTTCCAGCCCGCGTGTTACGGCTTCGGCGTTCCTTTCGCCTGATTTGATCCTGCTCTTTCCGCCCCGAATACATCGTGAGGTTTCCGCATGCGCGCCTTGATTCGTACTCTCGTATTTCCGCTGAGCGCTGCCGTCGCCGTCGCGACGACGCCGGTCGCGACCGCCGACCCGGTCATCCCGCTGAACTGGTCGATCACCGGAACCACCACGCTCGCCAAGCCGGGACTGGTGGTGCCGATCCCGGCGGGCGCGAAGTTCGCCGGCCAGATCGATCTCGCCGACTGGAAGATCACCGGCACGACGACCATCCCGGACCTCGTCGTCAAGGGAAGGCTGTTCAACCTGCTGCCGTACACCGCGGTCGTCCGGCAGGTCTCGACCAAGCCGCTCGAGGGCGGGATCGTCGACGGCCAGGCGAAGGTCACCCGGTACTTCCGGCTGAAGATCGTCAAGCTGAGCCTGGACGCCACGCCGTACCTCAACCTCGTCCCGCCCGGGTGCGGCACGTCGGCCGACTCGGTGAGCACGCTCACCAACACCACGCCGATCGACCTGTTCAAGCCGATCGGGATGGCCGGGACGTACGCGGTCCCGTCGTTCTCCTACTGCGGCCTGCTGACGCCGACTCTGACCCTGCTGATGTCCGGATCCGGCAACCGCATGGACCTGACCTTCACCCCCGCCTAGCAGGGCAGGGAGATGAACCGGTAGCCGTTGCGGGCGAGCCGGGTGAGTGAGCGGTCGAGCGCGGCGACCGTCTGCGAGCGGTCGCCGCCGCCGTCGTGCACCAGGATGATCGCGCCCGGACGCGCGCCGTGCATGATCGCCGACTCGATCGACGCGGCGCCGGGCTCGGACCAGTCCTTGGTGTCGACGTCCCAGAGGATCTGGCGCATCCCGTACGCCGCGGCGGTGGCGGCGATCTGCGCGTTGGTCTCGCGCGACGGCGGCCGGAAGCACGTCGACTTCGGCCCGTGCTCGATCTCCCAGCGCACCTTCGCCGGGGTCAGCGTGGTGAGGCTCTTGTGGTCGTATGTGTGGTTGCCGATCGTGTGCCCCTCGGCCCGCACGCGCGCGGCCAGGTCCGGCAGCTCGGCGATCTGGATGCCGAGCTGGAAGAACGTCGCCTTCGCATGGTGCTTGGCCAGCACCGACAGCACGATCGGGGTCCAGGTCCGCTGCGGGCCGTCGTCGAACGTGAAGTAGATGACCTTGCCCTTGGGAGCTTGGTTGTTCGTCGCGGCCGGCCGGGTGGTGCTGCGCGGCACGGGCGCAGTCGTCGGCGCCGGTTTCGGGTGCGACGGACGTCCAGTCGGGCGCTGTCCGGTCACCGGTCTGCTGGCCAGGTACTGGTTGCCCGGCGTGGCGGAGTGCGGTGAGGTGGCGATCTGCGCCACCACGCCGGCCGCGATCGCGGCGGCGACGATGACACACCCGAGGCGGACGGGGTGCAGGGGCATACGTGCATCCTGACGGCTCAATGGCTCACTGGTACGGCGCATCGCCGCACGACTCTGGATAGAGGACAGTACGGGGTTCGCGCGTCCGCCGTACGGCGGGTTGGCGCGTCGTACTTGTCAGGTGAGGCGGACGCCGGCGCCTTCCAGCTCGGCGAGCGCGCGCTCGGTCGAGGCCGGGGCGACACCCGCGGTGAGGTCGGTGAGGACGGCGGTGCTGAAGCCGGCGCGGACCGCGTCCAGCGCGGTGGCCCGGACGCAGTAGTCGGTCGCGATACCGCAGACGTCCACGCTGGTCACGCCGTGGCCGCGCAGCCAGTCGGCGAGGCCGGTGCCGTCCTGCGCCTTGCCCTCGAAGCCCGAGTACGCCGCTGCGTGCTCGCCCTTGTCGAAGATCGCGTCGAACGGCTGCGGGTCGAGGTTCGGGTGGAAGCTCACCCCGTCAGTGCCGACCACGCAGTGCGGCGGCCAGGAGTGCTCGAAGTCGGGGTCGTCGGAGAAGTGGTCGCCCGGGTCGATGTGGTGGTCGCGGGTGGCGACGACGTGCGAGTAGCCGCGGTCCTCGGGGTCCGCCTGCTGCCACTGGTGCAGCAGCCCGCCGATCCGGAAGGCGACGTCCGCGCCTCCGGAGACAGCGAGGCTGCCGCCCTCGCAGAAGTCGTTCTGGACGTCGACGACGATCAGCGCCCGGCTCATCCGTTCCTCCTTCGTGGCTCTGCAAGTCACCGTACTCGGTCCCGGTCGCCCCGGGCCGCCGATCGGAACGGCGGTCAGTGGCAGGCGCGCTCGCCCTCGTCCGAGTAGCGCGGGCCGTCGCTGGCGAGGAAGCTCCAGCGGTACGACGCCGGCGACAGGTCGAGCCGCAGCACCCCGTGGCTCGCGGACTGGTGTGCGACGCTGTTCGCCGCCGTACCGCTGAACCTGTGCAGGTCGATGCCGCCGGTGCCGACCACGAACGCCTGGATGCCTGCCTCGTCAGGTTCGCCGTCCGGTGTCTGCGGCTCGAACCGCTCGTACACGTGGTTGTGGCCCTGGAGCAGCACGTCGACGCCGTACTCGTGGAGCAGATCGATCCACGGCCGGGTGGAGTGGTCGGCGTTCTGTACGTCGGTCGGCGACGTCCAGTAAGGCTCGTGCATGAAGGCGAGCGCGCACCGGGTGCGGTGGCCGCGCAGGTCGTCCCGCAGCCACAGGGTCCAGCGCTCGGGATCGCAGTCGTCGCGCTGCCAGCAGGCGGTGTTGAGCGCGACGAAGTGCCAGCCGCCGCGGTCGAACGAGTACGACCACTGCGGTTGCTGTCTGATCGGCGTCGTGCCGTGCCGGTTCGCGCTGCCCCCGTTCCAGTAGTCGAGGTACTCGCCGGTGCCGTACAGGTCGTGGCTGGTGCCGTTGATCGGGTAGGTGCGGGAGATGAAGCGTCCCCAGGAGCGGTCATAGGAGGTGTTGAACGCCTGCAGCGTGCCCTTCTGGTACTGGAAGTCGCCGAGCCCGAGGATCAGGTCCGGGTCGATGGCGGCGACGGTTCGCGCGGTGTCGACCTGAGGCCCGTCCTCCGCCGAGGTGGCGATGTCGCCGACCGCCACCGCGACCAGCGCCGTGCCCGGCGCCGCGGTCGTCGTGGTGGCCCGGACGGTCGGGACCGGTGAGGAGTCGGCCGGTGTCTCGCTCGCCGGGGTGCACGACGAAGTCGCCGTCGGTATCGCCGCGACGACGGCGAGAAACGTCCGGCGGACGTACCGGGAACGACCTGTCATCGCCATATTGTCGCCGTTCCCGAGGCCGCCCCGACGCCGGGTTCGGCCCCGTCGACCCAGCCCAACGCTGAGACAGGCCCGGAGAAGGGCTTCAGCAGCGCATTGTTCAGCCGCTCCACCAATGTCGACAACAAGTGGTTCCCGCTGACGCCGGGAACCCAATTGACCTACGTGGGTAACACCATTGAGGACGGCGAGCGAATTGCGCATCGCGTGGTTTCAGGCTCTTCTCAGCGAAGCGTGGTGACCGCGCCGCGACACGGCTTCCGGCTTGAGCCTTGAGGTAGGCCTGGGACCTCACGATCAGGGGTGTCGAAGTCCTTGATCGAGGAGGTCCCAGGTGCATGACGAGGCTACTGCGGCGACGGTGCTGTTGGGATTGCCGGGGTTCGGGCTGCTCGCGGGCGGTCAGCGGAGTGCGCCGCTGTTGTACAGAGCGGCCGCATGGTTGAGGTCGTCCAGACCTCCGCGGTTGTCCCGTGATGGATGTGTCGGTCCGGGGTTCGTCGTTCCTGGGCCGTCGTCTCGTAGATGTTCTGAGCCGAGGCTGGCGTAGGTGCCTCGATAGAGGTCTACCTGTTCCTGGGCGAGGCGGAGAGCGCGGCCGGCCTGGGCGTACCGATCCGTGGCGCGTTCAGTCCGAGACGGGACCGGGTAGCGAGCGCGCGTTCAGCGGCCGTGTCGCCGATCGGACTGATGGACGTCCTGGCAGTGCCGACGATCCGAGCACCTGCGCCACCGGCCCGTCGGGCCGCGCCTCAGACTTTGTCCACATGCCGGTGCGCGGCCGGGCCGCGCGAACGGTGTGTTCGTGCGTAGGCTGCCGTGGTCGCCCTACCGAGGAATCGAGCAGCACGATGGATTACGAAGCGTTGGAGCTACCCGCCGTGCGGCTGGCGCCGTATGCCGAACTCGCGCAGTCCGTGCGCAGTTGCGACCGGCTGCGATCGATGCGCCGGTTGGCGGAGTGGGTGGGCCCGTCTCGCAAGGTGACCGCGGCGGGCGACCTGACCCTGGCCGACGCACGCCGGGCGGTCCAGGACCTGATGCTGCCTGGAGATCAGGGGCCCGGGCGAACCCCTGCACGCAGCGCGTCGGAGTTCCCCGAGCTGCAGAACCTGTGGGAGCTCGTACTGGCGGCCGAGTTGCTGCACGATGATCCGAGGGTGGTGCGGCCGGGGCCGGCGCTGGAGGACCTGCGGAACGACGATGACGAGGAGATCGTTGACGTCTGGGCGGATGTGCTCGCCGCGGCCCTCGAGTTCGCTTTCTGGGATACGGAGCTGAGCCAGTCGTTGATTCCGACGTTGATGGCCCTGTATGTCTCGTCGGCTCCGATCCCGGAGCTGGACCTGGCAGTCGCCGCGGTGGCAGTGCAGTTCGACGTCGATGCGGAGGCCGTCGCCACGTCGGAGCCGTGGTCGCGCGAGGTCACGGCGACGTCCGTGGCGGTCGAGGATTTCGTCCGGCAGCTCGTCGAACTCGACGCGGCTGTCGCGGACGACGGCGGCGTTCGCCTGACACCGCTGGGGCGCTACGGCGTGAACTGCTGGCTCGGCGGCGTCGGAGCCGACGCGCCTGCGGTCATGAACCTGGCCGATGCATCCGCGTCCGAGCTGATCGGTCTCGGCGTCACGATCGGCGGGCCGGACGAGCTGGATGCGCTGTTCACCGAGTGGACCGCGGCGCGTGGGCCGGAGCAGGCGGCAGACGAGCTGATCGACCTCGCCAGTCAGGGGGACGCGGATATCCGGGTCACCGCTTTCAGCCTGCTCGACCGGATCGGACCACCCGCCGAACAGGCCGTCCGGCGTGGTCTCGAGCAGACCGCCACGCGGCCGCACGCGAAAGCCTGGCTCCAGGTGCAAGGGTTCGCCGATGTCGAACCGGAGCCGGCGGACCTGCACTGGTTGTTGATCGATGCGATCGTCGCCACGTTGGACGACGGCGCGGACGCGATCGGGGAGGCGGTCTCCGGGATATCGCTGGGTGCCCCGGAACAGGCCGAGCTGGTCGGGAAACTGTGGCGCTGCGGCCACCCGCAGGCTGTGGAGGCGCTTGACGCGCTATCGCGGCATCACCCCGACACCGCAGTCGCGAAGGCCGCTCGGAAGGGTGCCTTGCAGGCTCGATCAGCCGCCGCGCCGCCGGCGAAGCGTCGTACCAGCTCGAAGGCGGCGACCGCGACGGCCGGGAAGTCCGCCAAGGCGCGGGCCAAGGCGAAGACCGCCGAGGCGAAGGCCGCGTTCGCCGGCTCGGTGTGCCAGGTGAAGATCACCCTGGTGGACGTCAAGCCACCAGTGTGGCGCCGGATCACCGTGCCCGCGCCGATCACGTTGCCGGAGCTGCACGCGGCGATCCAGATCGCGATGGGCTGGACCGACTCGCACCTGCACGAGTTCGAGATCGACGGACGGCAGTACGGCGTTCCTGATCCGGACTGGGACTCGGACATGCACCCCGAGGCGGGCGTGAGGTTGCTGGACACGATCGGCGAGGGCGGCCGGCTCAGGTACGTCTACGACTTCGGGGACGACTGGCGCCACGACGTGCAGGTGGAGAAGCTGTTGCCGGCCGGGACCGAGGTGCCGGTCTGCCTGACCGGCCGGCGTGCGTGTCCGCCGGAGGACGTCGGTGGTCCCTGGGGGTACGCCGACTTCCTCGCGGCATACGGCGATCCCGCCCACCCGGAGCATGACGACCTTCGCCAGTGGGCCGGAGCAGGCTTCGAGCCGGACCGGTTCGACCCCGCCGAGGTGACTGAACTGCTGCGCCTGCTGTTCCTGTGAGTGCAGGGGGCGCCGCGCACCGCTGGTCACACGAGCACCAGATTCGGTGGTGGTCGGCATGCCGGCCGGACCTGTCGGTGGGAGTGATCAGGGTCGCGGCGTGCGACGTGAAGTCCTGGCCGATCGACAGTTGGCCGATGATTCCGCCATACCTGGAGATCCAGACCGACTCGCGTGACGAGGTGGTCGAGGTCGCGCCGAAGCTCGGGTACGACGCATCGCAGCTGACCGGGGAGAGCTGAGCGCCGGTGAACAGTCGCCCGCGCTGGTCCTGCGGGTAGTCGTACAAATCCTGCGCCGCGGCAGGACTCGTCGCGTTGTGCAGGTACGCCTCGCCCGCGAGCGCATCTTCGTACCCGTCGAGGACCTTCGCGAAGTCGGCCAGGTAGTCGCAGTACCCGCGGACCTGCGCCACCGGGTGCAGCCGCGGCGCGTTCGGATACCCGTCGATCACGACGAGCTCGCTGTCGTCCTGCCACGACCTGGCCGGGGCTATGCTGATTGGCGGTCGGACGCCACCTCACCGGAGTGCGTGCGTGCCGTTTGTTAGGGGTTTTGATGTCGCAGACCGTTGAGGAGCAGTCCCTCGTGGAGACTGCTCCTCCGGCCACCCGTCGGCGAGTCAACCCCTGGCTGTCCGCGTCGATCAGCGCCCTGGTCCTGCTCGTCGCCGTCGCGTACTTCCTCAGCACCGCGATCGAGAAGGACCTGCCCGTCACGGCCGCGCTGTCCGCCCTGATCGGCATCCTCGTCACCCAGTTGCTCCCAGGTGCCCTGGTCTGGCGGGCCGTCCGCCCGCTGCGGGGCTGGTGGATCGAAGACGTGGTGATGGGCCTGGGAATCGGCTACATGCTGGCCGTCGGGACCCAGATCCTCGCGGGCTGGCTCCAGCAGCCCTGGCTCTCCGGTGCGCTCCCACTCGGACTCGCCGCGGTACTCCTGGCCGTCCCGCAGACCCGGCAGCGGATCTGGCGTGCCCGTACCAGCAACCTCCCGCTCTGGTGGATGCCTGCGGTCGCCCTGACGGCACTGTTCAGCCTGCAGACTCTGCAGCAGTTCTACGCGCAGGTCCCGTTGACCTGGCCGAGCGGCTCGCGGGCGCCGCACATCGACTCCATGCTCCACCTGGCGCTGGCCGCCCAGCTCCAGCACCGCGGCCCAACGAACTTCCCCTGGGTCGAGGACGCGCCGCTGGCGTACCACTTCTTCAGCCACGCCTGGGTGGCTCAGGTGGCGACGGTCTCGCCGCGCACCGGGCTCGAGCACGTGTTGTTCGGCGTCATGCCGGCCCTGATGCCGCTGGCCATCGTGCTGACCGTCGCGGTCGCCGCGGTTCGGATCAGTGGCCGCGCGTGGGCGGGCCCGGTCGCCGCGCTGCTGACGATCGCCGGTTCCGAGCTGAACCTGCTCGGCGTTCCCCGGCCGGGTTACCCGATGGCGCCGCTCTCGCCGAGCCTGGCGCCTTCGGTGGTGATGCTGGTCCTGCTGGCGGTGCTGCTCTTTTTCCGCTGGCGCGGTGAGCTGGCCCGGTTCGGGCTCGTCCTGATCCCGCTCGCCGGCATCGCCGCGGCGGGGACCAAGGGATCCAGCTTGCCGCTGGCGGTCGCGGGCGTCGGCCTCGCCTTCGTCGCGATGATCATCTTCGACCGGTCGAAGCTGCGCAGCCTGCTGCTGGACTGCATCTTCTGCGTGGGCAGTCTGGTGGTCGCGATGGTGGTCATCTTCCACGGCTCGGACTCCGGACTGCACGTGCAGCTCAAGGACGCCGCCCTGGCGACCCCGTCGATCTCGCGGGTCGGCGAGATCACCACGCTGTCGCTAGCGTACTCGTCGGTCTCCGCCGTGCTCGGCATCATGGCTCGCGGCACCGGGCTGCTCTGGCGACTGCGGGTGCCCGAAGGTCGCCGTGACCCGATGACCTGGCTGCTGCTCGGCGGCGGGTTCGCCGGTGCGGCCGCGATCGCGGTCTTCGTCCAGCCCGGCGGCAGCCAGTACTACTTCGCCCGCACCGCGGGCCCGCTGCTGGCACTCGGCTCGGCGATCGGCCTGGTCACCATGGTCGACCAGCTTCGCGGCAACCCCTGGCGCGCGATCGTGCCTGGTGTGGTGCTCGGCCCGTTCTTCGTGCTCCTGCCGCTGTGGCTGGTCGGCGAGATCGAGATCCACCACGGCGGCATGATCCACGTCGCCAAGATCCTCGTCGTCGCAGCGCTCGTGCTGGTGGCGGCGGGAGCGATCGCGTGGGCGCTGATGCCGCAGCGGCGGATGACCGCCTTCGCGGCCGCAGTGACCTGCGCCATCCTGGCCGGTGGGGTGACCACGGTGGTCAAGCTCCAGCTCGACACCCCGTCGCCGGAGCCGCTGAAGGCGATCAAGCCGACAGCGCCGCTCGCCGTGAGCAAGGGCCAGATCGCCGCCGCCCGGTTCATCCGGAACCACTCGGACGTCAACGACGTGGTGATGACGAACCGGCACTGCGTGGTCCCGGTCGAGCCGGTGAGCTGCGACACCCGGCGGTACGTCGTCGGTGCGTACTCCGAGCGGCAGATGCTGGTCGAGGCGTGGACCCCGACGATCGACGCGTTCAAGCTCGGCCCGGAAGGCCGGGACTCCTTGACCGTGAACTACTGGAAGCCGGACATCCTGGCCCTGAACGACGGGTTCATCGCCGCACCGGACGCCGAGAAGGCGCGGAAGCTGGAGCAGCTGGGGGTGCGATGGGTCTTCGTGGACTTCACCCGCCCGCACGCCCAGACGCTGGAGCCGTTCGCCAGGGAACGGATGCGCAACGGCGCCGCCGCTGTGTACGAGCTGCCGCGCGCCGGATCCTGACTCGCCTGGCCTGACCCCCCCGTAGTACGGACGGGGTCAGATGGCCGGGGTGGGCCCATGGTGATGCCGCCGACCAGTCGCAGGATGTCTATCAGCTCCAGCTAGGGCCGGACCGTGCCGGCCTCCTTGGCCGCGTCGCCGGTAGAGGGTGCCGATGCCGACCCGCGCCCGGCGGGCGATCTCCTCGAGCGAGGTGTCGGTCCCGTGCTCGGCGAACGCCTCGCGCGCCGCGGCCACCAGCAGGTCGTAGTTCCGGCGCGCGTCAGCCCGTGTTGGCCTGGTGCTCGGCAGCGGCGTCGACCGGCTGGTCGAACTCATCCCGGCCTCTCGCCGTCGCGACAGTGGTCCGCGGAAACGGATCCTGAAAATCCAGGCAGCACGAACAGAGTCGTGCGGGTGGAGGCGTCTCCTGTGAACGCGATGCGTTCGGCGGAAGCCCGTCGGGCCGCGCCTCTGACTGTATCGACCTGCCGCCCGACCGTCGTCCGTGCGATGCTCACGGCGTGTCAGATCTGATCGAGCTACGAGACCGGATGCGCGCGTTCACGGAGGAACGTGCGTGGGCCAAGTTCCACGACCCGAAGTCGCTGATCCTGGCGCTGGTCGGCGAGGTGGGAGAGCTTGCTGAGCTCTTCCAGTGGCTGCCGGCCGACGAGGCGGTACGACGTGTTGCGGTTGAGCCGCTGCGGACGCGGGTCGGCGAGGAGCTGGCGGACGTGCTGGTCTACCTCGTGCGGCTGGCCGACGTACTCGACATCGATCTCGCGTCGGCTGCTCGGTCCAAGGTCCGCGCTGCGGCTGACCGCTACCCGGCGGAGGATCACCACGGCGAGGCGCCACACAAGGGGTGAGGAGATGCATTACATAGGTGTCGACCTCGCGTGGGGACAGAACGCGACGACGGGCCTCGCGGTCGTCGACGAGTCCGGCGCGCTCCTCGACGTGACTGATCGCCGGTCGGATGAGGCGATCATCTCGTGGCTAGAGCCGTGGGTCGCTGACGCCTGCTTGGTCGCAATCGACGCGCCAATCATTGTCAACAACCCCACCGGCAACCGGCAGTGCGAGCGGTTGATCGGCAAGCACTTCGGTCGATTTCAGGCGTACTGTCACTCTGCGAACACGTCCAAAAGGCACTTCGCCGGCGGGACTCGAGCGTTGCGGATCGCGCGAGCACTCGACCTCGACGTGGATCCGGCGTCATCTGGGTCGCGTCGGGCCGTCGAGGTCTATCCGCATCCGGCAATCGTGGCGTTGTTCGACCTTCCGCGGATCCTGCGATACAAGGCGAAGCCGGGTCGGGATCTCGAGTTGCTGAGGAGCGAGCTGCTTCGCCTGATCGGATTGCTCGATGGTCTCGTTCACGCGGATGTGCCGATGTACGCCGGCCAGAACCAGGACTGGCAACGCATTCGGCACACCGTCCACGAGGCACATCGCAAGGCTGATCTTGCTCGAGTCGAGGATTCAATCGATGCTGTGGTCTGCGCTTACATCGCGGCGTATGCAACTCACCGGCACGATGCGGTCCGGGTGATGGGTGACCTCGCGTCGGGCTACATCTTGACGCCGGTCACCCCCGAGATCGGGCTAGCGTTCGACTCCGTCAATGCCGGCAGCAATCGGCGGACGAGCCGAGCATCAGAAGGCGTCGCGTGCGCCTTCTGTGACCTGCTCGCAGCCGGGTCGGCGACCTGGATCGCTCTCGAAGCCGACGCTGTGGCGTTCGCTCCGCTCGCGTCCGGAATGCTGGCGCCTGGCCACACGTTGGTCGTAGCTCGGCGCCACTGCGGCGGGGTCTATGACGCCGGGCAGCGAGAACTCTCCGCCACGGTAAACCTGATCCGGCGGGTATCGCGCGCGATGATGGAGCAGCTTGGCGCGACGGGGGTGAACGCACTCAACGCGAGCGGCCCCGGCTCGGGTCAGAGCGTCCCGCATCTGCACTTCCACGTCGTACCGCGGTGGCCCGACGATGGCGCCGACATGTGGCCCAGCGCTACGGGGTCCACGAACTCACCGCCAACCCGCACGACTTGCTCGCACAGGCTCTGCTGCACTGAGGTCGTGGCCCTCGGAGCCCGCTGCGCCTGCCACATTTCCGATCCCGCTGTTAGGTTGCGGGCAACGGTGGCTGTGCGAGGGGGGCTGGCATGAATATCTATGAGCGGCCGGTGTGGCAGTTGATGCAGGAGTTCGCCGACGAGCATCCTGGCGAGTTCCGTTTCCCAGAGCTGGATTCATGGTTCCGGGTTCATTTTCCGGCTATCCGGAGCAGTACGCTGCTCGCGCATCTGCAGCAAATGACGGCGGGCCGGAGCAGTTCGGACCGACTCCCTCAGGTCTTCACCCGCGTCTAACCCGGCCTTTACCGCGCCGCCGGGGCGGCTTCGAACAGGTTGCCTTCGGAGCCTGTCGTCGTCGAGCCCGCTGAGGTCACATCTGCGGACGTGGTACTCGTCACTTGCGTGAAGTCGAACGGTCACGCAGCGTGCTCGGACAGGCTCAGACCGCGCTCGGGGCGCCGCCGGTGACGCGGATGATCTCGCCGGTGGTGGCACGGTTGCGGGGTGAGCACACGAAGGCGATCGTCGCGGCGACGTCGTCGGTGGCCGGCAGTCGTCTCGCCGGGTAGCGCTCCGCGATCCCGGGCAGTACGGCGTCGGGAATGACGTGGTGATGGCCGTCGTCCAGGGTGATGCCGGGCATCACGATGTTGACCAGCACACCGTCACGGCCGAGGTCCGGTGCCAGCGCGGCGGCGAACCCGTGCAGCCCCGCTTTCGCCGCGCTGTACGCCCAGCTGCCGAGCATGCCGCGCTCGGCGAGGTCGCTGGAGATCAGCACGACCCGGCCGTGCGCGGACTCGCGCAGCGCGGGTGCGGCGGCCCGGACCAGCCGGACGTTGCCGACCAGGTTCGCCCGCATCACCGGCAGCAGCTGGTCGGGGTCGGCGTCCTCGATCCGGGTCGGCCGGTTGTGGAAGTCCCCGCCGCCCCAGTTCACCGCGTTGCCGACCAGCACGTCCAGCCCGCCCCACCGCTCGACCGTCGACTCGACCGCGGCCTCCACCGACTCGGCGTCGTCGAGATCCATCCGTACGACGTGCGGGTCGCCCCCGGCGTCGGCGATCTCGTCCGCGACGGCCTTCGCGACGTCCTCGCGGGAGTTGTAGGTGATCGCGACACGTGCGCCCTCGGCGGCGAAGGCGAGTGCGGTGGCGCGTCCGATGCCACCGGAACCGCCGGTCACGAGTACCGCAGCGCGCTCGAGTCTCAGGTCCATCAGTAAGCTCCTCTTTGTTAGTCGGCTAACGGAGAGCTTAGCCAGCTAACTAAATCGGCGCAAGTCCAGGCAACGGCTTCAGTTGTCGTCAGTCGACGTCTTCGAGGTTGGTGGTGATGGTCCACAGCAGGTTGCGGAGGGTCTTGCGCTGCTCGGCGTCGAAGCCGCGGAGTGCGCGCCGGCCGGCCTTGGTCTGGAGCACCTGCACCTGCTGAGCGACCGCGACGCCCTCCTCGGTCAGCTCGATGCTGACCTGCCTTGCGTCCGTGCCGCCGCGGAGCCGGCGGACCAGCCCCGCCGCCTCCATCCGCTGGGTCGTGCGGGTCGCGGTCGGGACCTCGACGTCGAGGACCTTGGCGAGCTGGGCGACCGGCAATGAGCCGTGGACCAGCAGCTTCGCCAGCACCATCTCCTGGCCGGCGTGCACGCCGCTGCCCGCCAGCTCGGCGCCGATCGCCTTGCGGGACGCGCGTTCGGCGAACCTCAGCGCGATCAGGATGTCGACCGCGCTCGCCGGTGCGTCCGGCGACCACTTCGGCTTCGGCGTGCTCATCGCGGCTCCTTGCGGACAAAGGGATTCCGGGCGACCAGGTCGCCGAGGTACTCGGTCGGGATCGCCGGTTCGCCGCGGCTCAGCTGGCTCGCGGACCGTGGCAGCTCATCGCGGACGCGAACGTGGTGGTCGCGCGCCTGGTCCCACGTCGTACGGCCGGTGACCTCCCCGTCCGTGATCAGGTGCTGGTGCAGGATCCGGTCGTCACCGTCGTCGGACGGCTGTTCTCCGACGCCGATCAGCTCGGCCTCGGCCTCGCCGCGGGCGGAGCGCCGGCGCAGCGCGTACTTGCGGCCGCCGATCGAGATCTTGTCGCGGCTCTTCTTCGCGACCGAGATCAGCTCGCCGGCGCTTGTCTCGTGCGCGACCAGCTTGTAGACGAAGCCGCAGGTCGGGTTGCCGGAGCCGGTGACCAGCGCGGTGCCGACGCCGTACCCGTCGACGGGGGCCGGTGCGAGCGCCGCGATCTGGTACTCGTCCAGGTCGCTGGTGACGATGATCCGGGTCCTGGTGGCGCCGAGCGCGTCGAGCTGCTCGCGGACCTGGCCGGCCAGCGACGGCAGATCGCCGGAGTCGAGCCGGACCGCGCCGAGGTCGGGCCCGGCCAGCTCGACCGCGGTCTTCACCGCGTCGGCGACGTCGAAGGTGTCGACCAGCAGCGTGGTGCCCTTGCCGAGCGCGTCCAGCTGGGAGCCGAACGCGTCCCGCTCGGTGTCGTGCAGCAGCGTGAACGCGTGCGCCGCGGTGCCGGTCGTCGGGATCCCGTACCTGCGGCCCGCCTCCAGGTTCGAGGTGGCCGCGAAACCCGCGATGTACGCCGCGACCGCGCTCGCCACCGCGGCCTGCTCGTGGGTGCGCCGCGAGCCCATCTCGATACACGGCCGGCCGCCCGCCCACCAGGTCATCCGGGACGCCGCTGACGCGACCGCCGAGTCGTGGTTCAGGATCGACAGCAGCAGCGTCTCCAGCACCACGGCCTCCGCGAACGACGCCTCCACCACCAGCACCGGCGATCCCGGGAAGTAGATCTCGCCGTCGGCATAGCCCCAGATGTCGCCGCTGAAGCGGTAGGAGGCCAGCCAGTCGCAGGTCGCCTTGTCCACGATCCCGCGGTCGCTCAGGTAGCCGAGCATCGCGTCGTCGAACCGGTACGCCATCACCGCGTCGAGCACGCGGTTCACGCCCGCCACCACGCCGTACCGCCGGCCGTCCGGCAGCCGGCGGCCGAACAGCTCGAAGACGCACCGCCGCGGCGCGGTGCCGTCGGCCAGTGCGGCCTGCAGCATCGTCAGCTCGTAGTGATCGGTGAGCAGGGCCGTCGAAGTTTCCACCACGAGCGCAGCCTATTGCGACGTCGACACCAGCGGTGGAGAGAATGGGATGGTGACCACCGCGCCCAGCGAGCTCGAGAGTCCCGAGACCGGGACCTCGGTCGAGCCCGACCTGCCCTGGGTCACCATCGTGTGGAACGACCCGGTGAACCTGATGGACTACGTCACCTTCGTCTTCCAGACCTACTTCGGCTACTCGAAGGCGAAGGCGGAGAAGCTGATGTGGCAGGTGCACAAGGAGGGGAAGTCCGCCGTGTCCAACGGGAGCCGGGAGGCGATGGAGCGCGACGTCGAGGCGATGCACGGCTACGGCCTGTGGGCCACCTGCGAGAAGTCGTGACGAGATTCCGCCGCCGCAAGCACCGGCTCGTCCTCACCTTCACCGCCGACGAGGCCGCTCTGCTCGCCGGGATGCTGCGCAACCTGGTCGAGCTCCTGTACGACGGGATGCCGCCGCGTCCCGCGCCCGCGGCCGACGACCCGCTGGCGGTGCTGGCCGAGGCGGAGGGTTTCGACGGCCCGACGGCGCCGCCGGAGGACGAGGTGCTGAAGCGGTTGCTGCCGGACGCGTACTCCGGTGACGACCAGGCCGCGTCGGAGTTCCGCCGGTTCACCGAGCGCGGGCTGCGCGACGGCAAGGCCGCGGACGCCAAGCTGGTGATCGACGCGGTCGAGGCCGGCGACAGCGACGTCGAGCTCGGTCCGGACGACCAGCTCCCGTGGCTGCGCGCCATCAACGACCTGCGCCTCGCGCTCGGCACCCGGCTCGGCGTCGAGGAGGACGACCACGACTTCTGGGAGAGCCTCGACCCGGAGGACCCCCGCCGGGTGACGTACGACATCTACGACTGGCTCGCCTACCTCCAGTCCGCCCTGCTGCACAACATCTCGTAGGGGTCCAGGATGTGGACCAGGGTCTGGTCTGGCGGGCGTGGTTCGCGGCGGGCCGTACCGTTGACGGCGTGCTGATCATCGACTCGGGGACGTATGACGCGATCGTGGCGCATGCGCGGCGGGATCACCCGGACGAGGCGTGCGGGGTGGTCGCCGGGCCCGAGGGGTCGGACCGGCCGGAGCGGTTCGTGCCGATGCTGAACGCGGCGATGTCGCCGACGTTCTACGAGTTCGACTCGACCGATCTGCTCAAGCTGTACAAGG
>WNFV01006411.1_pt1 | contig 25793 bp, 24 predicted proteins | sample 5400101 | NCBI WGS metagenome assembly WNFV01 (sample SAMN13153361, study PRJNA577476) | soil metagenome | isolation source: 115 cm soil or saprolite under grassland replicate 1 | place: USA:California | collected 2016-06-15
CGCCTGCAAGGCCATCAATAGGGCCAGCAGGCGGGCAAGACGACCATTTCCTTCCCGAAACGGGTGCACGAGGATCAGCTCCGCGTGTACCTCAGCCAAGGCTCGGGCCACATCGGCGTCGTTCGCCTCGCGACAAGGCGTGTGCCGTCGCAACGCGCCCCGATCGAGTTCCGCCATCAAACCCGCGATCAGCGGTGCATGCGCGAACTGGAATCCAGCCTTTCCGATGTTGACGCTGCGGTACTCGCCCGCCCAGGGATAGATCGGGCCGAGCCAGAGCCGATGTAACGCGCAGATGTCATCGGCTGTGAAGCGATGGTCCGGTCCGTATCGGTCCAGCGCAGCCTCCTGTGCCAGCTCCAGCGCCTGCGACTCAGCCTCATTCATGTCGCGCACCCGGGTGATGCCCAGCAGGTTGCGCAGCACACGGGCGCGTGAACCCGGTTCGAATTCGGCCTCGGGACCCGTGGCTTCGTACTTGCCCCTCAATACCATTTCGCCCCTCCCGGTGGCCGGGTCTTGAAACGCTTGTGCATCCAGAAGTATTGCTCGGGCATCTCGCGTACGCGCTTCTCGATGAAGGCGATGGTCCGGCCGGAGATTCTTCGGACGTAGGCCTGCGACACCGCGCGGCGCATGTGCACCGCGACTCGCACCTCGCGACCGGCGAGCTCAAGCGGCCAGCGTTTGCCTCCGGTGCTCCCGATGGCCCGGCTGACGCCGTCCACGACGACGAAGTCGTTGCCCACGCCCTGCATTTTCGTGAATTTGATCCGCATGAAGGTGCGGAGGATACAGTAAAGCCTCCTCGCTACGGCAGTGCGCTATCCTTCGATTTGCCAGGAAAGGAGCGGCAAATGCCCACTCGCACGCGTTGGTCCGGTCTTGCAGCAGCATTGATGCTGGCAGCTGTCGGTGCCACGGTCATTCATCCCGATCGGGATCTTCCATCCGCAGTCGCTTCGAGGAGCACGGTGATCGTCGCCGGGAGGCGCATCGAGTCGATCGGGCCGGCAGGCTCGACCCCCGTGCCGGCGGGGGCGACGCTGATCGCTGGCAGAGGCAAGTGGGTCGTTCCCGGATTGATCGATTCGCACGTCCACTTCTTCCAATCGGGCAATCTCTACACGCGCCCCGATGTGGCGGACTTCAATGCCTGGATGCCTTACGCGAAGGAAGTCGAGCGCAACAAGGCCCGCCTTCCCGCGACGTTCAAGGTCTGGCTCGCGAGCGGCGTCACCGGCGTGGTGGATATCGGCGGGCCGTTCTGGAATTTCGAGATGCGCGACGCGGCGCTCTCGAGTCCCGCGGCGCCCCGCGTCGCCGTTGCCGGCCCGCTGATTTCCATGGTCGATCGCGTGAAGCTCGATCTCGGCGATCCTCCCATCATCAAGATCACCTCGGCCGATGAGGCGCGAGCGCTGGTCCGGCGCGAACTGGAACGCAAGCCCGATTTCATCAAGGTCTGGTTCATCCACCGGCAGGGCGACGATCTCGCCGCGCAGCAGGCGATCGTCAAAGCGGCTGCCGACGCGGCACACGCGGCCGGAGTGCGCCTTGCCGTGCACGCGACCGAGCTCATCGTGGCCAAGGCCTCGCTCAGAGCCGGCGCGGATTTTCTGGTGCACTCGGTGGAGGACGAGGCGGTGGACGAGGAATTCCTTGCACTGGCGAAAGGGAACCGCGCGCTCTATTGCCCGACGCTCTTCGTCACCCTGGGTTACCGCTATGCGCTGTCGAATACCTGGCAGCCGACCGAAGCCGAGCGGCGCCTGGCCGATCCGCAGGTCCTCGCCGCGATGAACGACCTGCGGAAAATTCCCGGGGAGACGCTTCCCGAACGGGTGGCCAAGGCCATGAACCAGCCGGCGCCGCCCAAGCCCTCGGCCATCGCCCTGCAGAATCTGCGCAGGGTATGGGACGCGGGGATTCCCGTCGTCATGGGAACCGATGCCGGCAACATCGGAACCTTGCACGGGCCATCGGTATTCCGGGAAATGGAAATCATGACGCAGGCCGGCCTTACGCCATTGCAGGTATTGCGATCCGCGACGTCGAATGGAGCAAAGGCCATGGGCATGGAGCGCGAGATCGGCACGCTCGCTCCCGGGAAGCTTGCGGACTTGGTCATCCTGGATGCGGACCCGCTGGCCAATGTGATGAACCTCAGCAAAGTCCATCGCGTGATCAAGGACGGCAAGGTGTTTGTGCCCGAGGAACTGATCCGGTCGATCGCAGGCGGGTGAAATCGCGAAGGATCAATACCACTTGGCCTCACCCGGTGGCCGGGTCTTGAAACGCTTGTGCGTCCAGAAGTATTGCTCGGGCATTTCGCGCACGCGCTCCTCGATGAAGGCGTTCATGCGACGCGCGTCGGCGGCATCGTCATCGCTCGGGAAATCCTCCCAGACCGGATAGCACCGCAGCTCATATCCGGCGCCGCCCGGCAGCATGCGCGTCACGCAGGGCAGCACGCGCGCGCCGGTGAGCCGCGTCATGCGCGAAAGCCCGGTGATGGTTGCGGCGGAAGCCGCGAAGAACGGCACGAAAATCGCATCACTCTGGCCGTAGTCCTGATCGGGGAGATAGTAGAACGGAATCCCCTCCTTGAGCGCGGCGATCGCCGGGCGCACGCCTTCCTGGCGGGAAATCGCGCGCTGGCGCCCGAAGCGCGTTCGCCCCGAGAGGAGCAGCGCGTCGAAGAAAGCGTCTTTCTGTTTCGCGTAGATCCCCGCCATGTCGATTTCGCAGGTGAGGCGCGTGCAGCCCGCGTCCAGCCCGACGAAATGCGGCGCAAGCAGGATGAGCGGCTGTCCCTTGAGCGCGTGGATCCGCTCCAGACCCACGATGCGCACGAGCCGCATGACGCCCTCGCGCGGCGCCCACCAGAGGATGGATCGCTCGAGGACGCTCCGGCCGAAGGCGCGGAAGTGCGCTTCGGCAAGCGCGCCACGCTCCTTTTCCGTCATCTCCGGCAAGCAGCGCGAGAGGTTGGTCAGACAGACGCGGCGCCGCTCGCGTCCAAGGATGTACAGCAGCGAACCCAGAGCGGAGCCGATAGGAGCGAGCAGGGCAAGCGGCAGGAAGTGCAGCATCCAGACGACGGCAACGGCAATTCGGGTCACCAAGGCGGCCTCCCCTCCTTTACCGGGCACCCGGCGGCAGCACCCCCGCCGGCACCTTGTAGCGGTTATAGCCCCACAGGTACTGCTCGGGGTGACGGCGGATCAGCCGCTCCAGGGAGCGGTTGAGAGCCCGCACCGGCGACTCGGGCGGCCGCGGCGCGAGCATCGGTTCCGCAATGAAACGATAGCCGCGCCCCCCGGGCAGACGCTCGGCGCAGCAGACCAGCACCGGAGCCCCGGTCTGCTCGGAGATCCTGCCGACGAGCGTCATGGTATAGGCCGGCCTGCCGAAGAACTCGACCCATTCGCCTTCACCGACGCCGGGCACCTGGTCGGGCAGCACCCCGATCGCTTCTCCGCGCCTGAGTGCCTTCAGCATCGAGCGCACGCCCCGCAGATCGGCGGGAATGCTTTTCATCGCTGGGCCGCGGCTGCGGCCGATCCGCATGAGCGGCTCGAGGGCCCGAATTTTGGGCGGACTGTACATCACCGTAATCGGCATGCGGCTCGCGACATATTGTCCGACCATTTCCCAGCAGCCGATGTGGGGCGTCACCACGATGACGCCCTTTCCGCGCTTCGCGCCGTCGTCCATGTGCTCCCATCCATTCACCTCGACCACAAGATCGGCCACCCGGGCAAGCGGGCGCAGCCAGACCGCCGGCACTTCCATCACGCTCTTGCCCGCCTCCGCGACGGCGGCCCGGCGCAGGGGAAAATCGCTCAGCCCCGCGGCAGCGAGGTTGCGCTTGAAGTCCCTCCGGTAACGCGGCGAGCAGAGATACACAGTCCAGCCCAATAGCGCGCCCAGAGCGTGCAGCAGCGACAGGGGGAGACGCGCCGCCAGCCGCAGCAGAAATAGCATGTAACTAAAGTGGGAGCGGAGTGGGTTGGGTGGGCCTGAATCGCTGTGCTAGACTGGCGAACCTTTTTTCGCAGGGAAAACCGCCAGCATGAGCAGCTATCTTTTCACGTCCGAATCGGTGTCAGAAGGACATCCGGACAAGGTCGCCGACCAGATTTCCGATGCCGTTCTGGACGCCATTCTAGCGCAGGACAAAACCTCCCGAGTCGCCGCCGAGACCCTGGTCAAGGACAATATGGTTGTGCTCGCCGGCGAAATCACCACCGGCGCGCGGGTCAATTTCTCCGAAGTGGTGCGCAAGACAGTCAGGCGCATCGGTTACAACGATCCGACCATCGGCTTCGATACCCACACCTGCACCGTGATCGTGGCCTACGGCGAGCAGTCGCCGAACATCGCGCAGGGCGTCGATGAAGGCAGGGGCCTCGATCTCGACCAGGGCGCGGGCGACCAGGGCCTGATGTTCGGCTATGCATGCGACGAGACGCCGCAGCTCATGCCGCTCCCGATTTATCTCGCCCATCGGCTGGTCGAGCGCCAGTCGGAGATCCGCCGCGACGGCCGGCTGTCCTGGCTGCGCCCGGACGCCAAATCCCAGGTCACCATCAAGTATGCGGACAACAAGCCCGACTCGATCGAGACGGTGGTGCTATCCACCCAGCATCAACCGGGCCTCACCCACAAGCAGATAGAGGAAGCGGTGATCGAACAGATCATCAAGCCGGTGCTGCCGAAAAACCTCATCAAGGGCCAGATCAAGTACCTCGTCAATCCGACGGGCAGCTTCGAAATCGGCGGGCCCAAGGGCGACTGCGGGCTCACCGGCCGCAAGATCATCGTCGATACCTACGGCGGCTCGGCGCCGCACGGCGGCGGCGCATTCTCCGGCAAGGACCCGTCCAAGGTCGATCGTTCGGCCGCTTACGCCGCGCGCTATGTCGCCAAGAACGTGGTCGCCGCAGGGCTCGCCACGAAATGCCTGGTGCAGGTGTCCTACGCCATCGGCGTGGCCAAGCCGACCAGCGTGATGGTCACCACCTATGGCACCGGAAAGATTTCCGACGAAAAGCTCTCAGCGCTCGTATTGAGCCATTTCGACCTGAGGCCGAAAGGCATCATCCAAATGCTCGATCTGCTGCGTCCGATCTACGAGAAGACCGCCGCTTACGGCCACTTCGGCCGCGACGAGCCGGAGTTCACGTGGGAGAACACCGACAAAGCGCCCGCGCTCGCGGCCGATTCGGGGATCAAGCAGCCGGCGATGGCCTGAGACCCGCCTAGTCCCGGGAAACCGACCGCGGTATAATTCCGCCCTCTCCGAGGAGCGTTGCAACGAACCGCCAGGTTCGCCAGGCTCGGGGGTCACACTGCAACGGCGCTCGCAAACTCTTTGAACCAAGGAGGGCGCGAGATGAGCGCCGTACTCAAATCCAAGCAGGACTTTCGCGTAGCCGACCTTGCGCTCGCCGACTGGGGCCGCAAGGAAATCGCCATCGCCGAGACCGAGATGCCGGGCCTGATGGCGATCCGCGAGGAATTCGCCGCCACCCAGCCGCTGCGCGGCGCGCGAATCGCAGGCTCGCTGCACATGACCATCCAGACCGCGGTGCTGATCGAGACGCTGCAGGCGCTGGGCGCGCAGGTGCGCTGGGCCTCCTGCAACATCTTCTCCACCCAGGACCATGCCGCGGCGGCGATCGCCGTGAAGGGCACGCCGGTGTTTGCCTACAAGGGCGAGTCGCTGGAAGAATACTGGGACTACACCCACCGCATCTTCGAGCGGCCCGACAACGCCTACTCCAACATGATCCTGGACGACGGCGGCGACGCGACGCTGCTCGTGCACCTGGGCGCCCGCGCCGAGAAGGACGCCTCCCTCATCGCCAAGCCGGGGAGCGAGGAGGAGAAATTCCTGTTCGCCGCGATCAAGGCCAAGCTCGCCCGCGACCCGAAGTGGTATTCGACCCGCCTCGCGCAGGTGAAGGGCGTGACCGAGGAGACCACCACCGGCGTGCACCGGCTCTACCAGATGCACAAGGAGGGCAGGCTCGCCTTCCCCGCGATCAACGTCAACGATTCGGTCACGAAGAGCAAGTTCGACAATCTCTACGGCTGCCGCGAATCGCTGGTGGACGGCATCAAGCGCGCCACCGACGTGATGATCGCCGGCAAGGTCGCGCTGGTGTGCGGCTACGGCGACGTCGGCAAGGGCAGCGCCCAGGCGCTGCGCGCGCTCTCGGCCCAGGTGTGGGTGACCGAGATCGACCCGATCAACGCGCTGCAGGCGGCGATGGAAGGCTACCGCGTGGTGACCATGGACTACGCCGCCGACAAGGCCGATATCTTCGTCACCGCCACCGGCAACTTCCACGTGATCACGCACGAACACATGAAGAAAATGAAGAACCAGGCCATCGTCTGCAACATCGGCCACTTCGACAACGAGATCGACATCGCCTCCATCGAGCAGTACAGATGGGAGGAGATCAAGCCGCAGGTCGACCATGTCATCTTCCCCGACGGGAAGAGGATCATCCTCCTCGCCAAGGGGCGGCTGGTGAACCTGGGCTGCGGCACCGGGCATCCTTCGTATGTGATGAGCTCGTCCTTCGCCAACCAGACCCTCGCCCAGATCGAGTTGTGGACCGAGTCGCAGAAGGGTTCCGGCAAGTATCCGGTCGGCGTGTATGTGCTGCCCAAGCACCTGGACGAGAAGGTCGCGCGGCTGCAGCTGAAGAAGCTCAACGCGCAGCTCACCGAGCTCACCGACGCGCAGGCGCGCTACATCGGGGTGTCCAAGGCCGGTCCCTATAAGGCCGACTCCTACCGCTACTGAGCGACCTGGGGGCTTGGCGATGAACTCGATCTGGAACAACGAATACGGCGAGATGGCGCTGCACCTGGTGATCGCGCTCGCCGCGGGCGGGATCATCGGCCTGGAACGCAGCTACCACGGCCGCCCGGCGGGGTTTCGCACGCACGCGCTGGTCTGCATTGCCTCGACCGTATTGATGATTCTCACCGTCTATCACGTCAAATGGTTCGAGGCGTCGTTCCTCGAGCGCGTCACGATCGACCCGACCCGGATGGCGCAGGGGATCATGACGGGCATCGGCTTCCTCGGCGCCGGCGTCATCATGAAAGAAGGCCTGACCGTGCGCGGCTTGACCACCGCCGCGTCGATCTGGATCACCGCGGCGATCGGAATCCTGATCGGGGTAGGCTTCTACTTCCCCGCGGGCATCGCCACGGCGATGACACTCATCGTGCTCTCGGTATTCCGCTGGATCGAGCGCCGGATGCCGATCGAGTTCTACGCGAACCTCACGGTGGCTTTCCTTCGCGACGCCGCCCTGCCCGAGGCCGAGCTGCGGGCGATGGTGGAACGGCAGGGGTTTGCAGTGGCCAACATGAACTACAGCGTCGCTAACGAGGGCAGGATATTCGAATACCACATGGTGATTCACTCGCCCGACCGCAGTAATACCCGCCAGCTTTCCGAGGCCCTCAACGCCGTGTCTTCGGTGATGGCGTTCCGCATCTCGCCGACCGGAGATTAAGCAGTCGGCAAAACGAATTACAGCTCGTACGTTTCGGCCTTGCCGGCCAACGCGGTTTCGATCAGCTTTCGCGATAGCCGCGGCGAGAACAGCTCGATGAAAGTGTAAGCATAGCCGCGTAGCGCCGCGCCCCGGCGCACCGCAACGCGGGTCGTCATGGTGCCGAACAGGTGTCCGGCCTCCAGCGCGCGCAAGTGCCGGTCGCGCTTCTCGTCGAAAGCCATCGCCGCGATGACACCGACCCCGAGCCCCAGCTCCACGTAAGTCTTGATCACGTCCGAGTCGACCGCGGAAAGCACGATGTCGGGCGTGAGCCCTTGCGCCTGGAACGCTTCGTCGATACGGCTCCTTCCGGCGAACGCGGGGTCGTAGGTCACGATCGGGTATCGCGCAAGCACCTCGAGCGTCAGGCGCTGCTCTTTCGCGAGCGCGTGCTTCGCCGGCACTACCACGCAATGGCGCCATTCGTAACCCGGCAGGGCGAGGAGCTTGGGGTAGTTATCCAGCGCTTCGGTGGCGATCGCCATATCGGCCTCGCGCGCGATCACCATCTCCGCAAGCTGCGGCGGGCTGCCCTGCTTGATCGTGAGATGCACTTTCGGATAACGCCGCTTGAATGCCCCCACCACCTTGGGCAGCGAGTAGCGTGCCTGAGTATGGGTGGTGGCGATGGTCAGCGTGCCTGCGGCCTGGTCTTTGAATTCGCGCCCCACCTGCTTCAAGTTCTCCGCCTCCTGCAGCAGTCGCTCGATCACCTCTACCACGGCTTTGCCGGGCTCGGTCACCGCGACGATGCGCTTGCCGTGACGCACGAAGATCTCGACGCCGAGCTCGTTCTCGAGCTCGCGGATCTGCTTCGACACCCCGGGCTGGGAGGTAAACAGCTTCTTGGCGGCTTCCGTAAGATTCAGTCCTTGCCTGACCGTCTCACGAACGTATCGTAATTGCTGAAAATTCATGTGTTTACATCATATGTTCGATGGTTATTAAATTCTAACACGAAAGTCTTTTGAGGCATTAAGTGCGGACGCTAGGATGCTTTCCTTCAACGAAACTTGAACATGGACTGGCTCTATTCACTCTCCGGGTTTGTGGTCGGGTTAGTGGTCGGCGTTACAGGTGTCGGCGGGGGCTCGCTCATGACGCCGCTGCTCGTGCTCGTGTTCGGCGTCGCGCCCGTCACCGCAGTCGGAACGGATCTCCTTTTTGCCGCATTGACCAAAACCGGCGGCGCATGGGCTCACACGCGTCGCGGCAACGTCGCTTGGAACATCGTCGGCTGGCTCGCCGCAGGCAGCGTGCCGGCTTCCGCCGTCACTCTGGCGTTGTTGCACCTGTTCGTGCCTGATCCCGGCAAACTCTCGGCGATCGTGAGCGTAGCGCTCGGCTTTGCTCTCATTCTCACCGCCGGGGCGCTACTGTTCAGAGAAAAGCTTCACGCCTGGGCGGCGCGTCGCGCCGCGTCCGGCCCGCGTTCGGCAACCGGCTCGCCGCGACGCACCGTTGCGCTCGGCGCGGTACTCGGGGTCTTGGTCACGGTTTCATCGGTAGGCGCTGGCGCGCTGGGTGTGACGGTCCTGTTTCTCCTTTACCCGGGCCTTGCCGTTGCGCGCATCGTCGGTACCGACATCGCTCATGCCGTACCGCTCACTTTGGTCGCCGGGCTGGGGCATGCCGTGGCCGGGGCGGTGGACTGGAAACTGCTGGTGGCTCTCCTCATCGGCTCGTTGCCAGGCATCTGGCTCGGCAGCGCGCTCAGCCAGAAGATTCCGGAACGGCTGCTGCGCGGTGCGCTCGCTGCGATGCTGATCCTCATCGGCGGCAAACTGGCGCTGTAGAACCCATGTACCTTTACGACGAAATCGACCAGAAGCTCGTCGACGAACGCGTCGTCCAGTTCCGCGACCAGACGCGGCGCTTTCTCGCCGGCAAGCTCTCCGACGATGAATTTCGCGCGCTGCGCCTCCGAAACGGCCTCTACATCCAGCGCTACGCGCCGATGCTCAGGATCGCGATCCCGTACGGGTTGTTGTCGACCAAGCAGTTGAGAAAGCTCGCGCATATCGCCCGCAAGTACGATCGCGGCTACGGCCATTTCAGCACGCGCCAGAACCTCCAGTTGAACTGGCCGAAGCTCCCGCAGGCGCCGGACATCCTCGCCGAGCTCGCCACCGTGCAGATGCACGCGATACAGACCTCGGGCAATTCCTTCCGCAATATCACCACCGACCATTTCGCCGGCGTCGCGCAGGACGAGATCGTCGATTCCTTCGTCTGGTGCGAGATCATCCGCCAGTGGTCCACGTTCCATCCCGAGTTCTCCTACCTCCCCCGCAAGTTCAAGTTCGCGGTAAACGGCGCAAGATCGGACCGTGCGGCAGTCGCCGTGCACGACATCGGACTGCACGCGCTCAAAGATGAGAAGGGCGAGGTGGGGTTCCGCGTGCTGGTCGGAGGAGGCCTGGGCCGCACGCCGGCGATCGGATTACAACATCCACAAGGCGCGCATCAAGATCCTGGTGAAGGAACGCGGCCCCGAAAAATTCCGCGAGGAAGTCGATGCCGAGTGGGCGCACCTGAAGGACGGTCCCGCGACCCTCATCCCCGAGGAGATCGCCCGCATCGAAAGCCGGTTTACGCGCCCGAACTACCTGCCGCTCCCGGCGACCGATCGCGGCCTCGAAACGGCGCTTGCGTCCGATCGGGCGTTCGCGAACTGGCACAAGCGCAACGTCCATCCGCACAAGAAGCCGGGTTACGCCGCGGTGACGCTCTCGCTCAAGAAAACCGGCGTGCCGCCGGGGGACGTCACCGCCGAACAGATGGATAGAATCGCCGATCTCGCCGACCGCTATGCGTTCGGCGAGCTGCGCGTGTCGCACGAGCAGAACCTGATCTTTGCCGACGTGCAGCTGTCCGATCTGTACTCGCTGTGGCACGAGGTGAAGGCGCTCGGATTCGCCACGCCCAACGTCGGTTTGCTGACCAACATTATCTGCTGCCCGGGCGGCGACTTCTGCTCGCTCGCCAACGCCAAGTCGATCCCGGTGGCCGAAGCCATCCAGCAGCGCTTCGACGATCTCGACTACCTGCACGATATCGGCGAGATCGACCTCAACATCTCCGGCTGCATGAACGCTTGCGGCCACCATCACGTCGGCCACATCGGCATTCTCGGCGTCGACAAGAGCGGCGAGGAGTGGTATCAGATCGAGATCGGCGGCAACCAGGGTGAAATCCGGCCCGGCCGCAGCGCCTCCCTCGGCAAGGTCATCGGACCTTCCTTTGCGCGCGCCGAGATCCCGGACGTCATCGAAAAGCTGATCGAGTGCTATCTCGTGCGCCGCGACAGCGAGGCCGAGCGCTTCATCGACGTGGTCCACCGCATCGGGGCAGAACCCTTCAAGGAATCGGTATATGGCAACGCTGATCAAAGAGCGGCGCATCGTCGCGGACAGCTGGCATCTGCTTGAGCGCGGACCGAAGGGCGAATTGCCCGAGGTCCCGACGCGAGGCGAGGTCATCATCCCGCTCGCTCTGTGGCTGGCGCGCCGCGAAGAACTCCTTTCCCGCGCGGAAACGGGGACGCTGGGCGTGTGGGTCGATGCCAACGAAGGGCCGGAAGCGTTCGCCGGTGACGTGCAGCGTTTCCCGCTCATCGCCGTGAACTTCCCCAAGTTCGGCGACGGCCGCGGCTACTCCATTGCGCGCCTTTTGCGCGAGCGCTACCGCTTCAAGGGCGAGCTGCGCGCGATCGGAGACGTGCTGCGGGACCTTCTGTATTTCATGGAGCAGTGCGGCTTCGACGCCTTCGCGCTGCGCGAAGACCAGGACCCGCAGGAATCGCTTGCGGCATTCCACGATTTCAGCGACGCCTATCAGACTTCCGTGCCGCGGCCCGCGCCGCTTTTCCGCCGCCGCCTGGCCGCGGGCAAGTCATGACCGAAACGCTGAAGCACAAGACCGCCGAGCTCGAGCGCCTGCTGGTGCGCGTCGCGCTCGAGCACGCGCCCGCCGCTCTCGCTTCAAGCCTGTCCGCCGAGGACATGGTGATTGCCGATGCGATCCTGCGGTACAAGCTCGGCATCGAGATCTTCACTCTCGACACGCAAAGGCTGCACGCCGATACGCTCAACGTGATCGCGGCGATCCGCGCGCGCTACGGCTACGACGTGAAGGTGTTCCGGCCGGATCCGCGCGCCGTCGCCGAATACGTCGCGAATTTCGGCCGCGACGCGTTCTACGAAAGCGCGGAGCTGCGCAAGCGCTGCTGCCATATCCGCAAGGTCGAACCGCTCAATCGCGCGCTCGAAGGCAAGGAAGCCTGGATCACCGGTCAGCGCCGCGACCAGGCGGTCACGCGCTCCGAGCTCAAGGTGCAGGAATACGATGCGGCGCGCGGCATGGTGAAATTCAATCCCCTTGCGCGCGCGGCATGGTGAAATTCAATCCCCTTGCCGACTGGAGCGAGGGCGAGGTGTGGGCTTGCATCCGCGCCTTCGACGTCCCGTATAACGCGCTGCACGACCAGGGCTACCGTTCCATCGGCTGCGCACCGTGCACCCGCCCCACCGTCGCGGGCGAGGACGTGCGCGCCGGGCGCTGGTGGTGGGAGAAGCCCGAGGCACGCGAATGCGGGCTGCACGTCGAGCCTGATGGACGGCTGGCGCGGTCGAAAACGGAAGTGCCGGCGTGAGCGCAGTGCTTGAATCGCCGCGCGCCGGGCGCGCGGCGCTCCCTGTCCGCAGTCATCTCGACTGGCTCGAATCCGAGGCGATCTTCATCCTGCGCGAGGTCGCGGGCGAATGCGCGAACCCGGTGCTGTTCTTCTCCGGTGGCAAGGATTCGATCGTGCTGCTGCGCCTGGCCGAGAAGGCTTTCCGTCCCGCGAAGTTTCCGTTTCCGCTCATGCATATCGACACCGGGCACAATTTCCCGGAGGTGATCGCACTCCGCGATGCCCGTGCAGCGGAGCTCGGCGAGCGGCTCATCGTGCGCTCGGTCGAGGACTCGATGCGCCGCGGGACGGTAAAGCTTCGCCGCTCCGACCAAAGCAGGAATGCCGCGCAATCTGTGACCCTGCTGGAGGCGATCGCGGAGTTCGACTTCGACGCCGCCATCGGCGGAGCCCGCCGCGACGAGGAAAAGGCGCGCGCCAAGGAACGGGTGTTTTCCTTCCGCGACGAATTCGGCCAGTGGGATCCGAAGAACCAACGCCCGGAGCTGTGGAACCTCTACAACACCCGCGTGGCGAAGGGCGAGCACATGCGCGTGTTCCCGATCAGCAACTGGACCGAGCTCGATGTATGGCAGTACATCGCGCGCGAGCGGCTCGCCGTGCCCTCGATCTATTATGCGCACCGCAGGCCCGTGGTGCGCAGGAACGGCCTGCTCGTGCCGGTTACCGACATCACCCTGCCGCGCGAAGGCGAGAAGGTGGAAGAGCTTTCGGTGCGCTTCCGCACCGTGGGCGACATCAGCTGCACCTGTCCCGTGGAATCCGTGGCTTCCACGCCGACCGAGATCGTCGCCGAGACGGCGCTGACCGCGATCACCGAGCGCGGAGCGACACGCATGGACGATCAAACTTCGGAAGCCTCCATGGAGCGGCGCAAGAAGGAGGGGTACTTCTGATATGAGCTTGCTCGGTGAAATCGAGCGAAATCCGCCGGCCGTTGAAGACCGCGGAGTGTTGCGTTTCATCACCGCGGGCAGCGTCGACGACGGCAAGAGCACACTGATCGGGCGGCTGCTGCACGATACGCGCGCCATATTCGAGGACCAGCTCGCCGCAGTCGCGCGCGCCTCGCAGAAACGCGGCCAGGAAGACATCGACCTGTCGCTCCTCACCGACGGACTGGAAGCCGAGCGCGAGCAGGGCATCACCATCGACGTCGCCTACCGCTATTTCGCCACGCCCCGGCGCAAGTTCATCATCGCCGATACGCCCGGCCACGAGCAGTACACCCGCAACATGGTGACCGGCGCCTCCAGCGCAGACGCAGCGGTGATTCTGGTCGATGCGCGCAAGGGCGTGCTGCCGCAAACGCGGCGCCACACCTACATCGCTCACCTGCTCGGCGTGCGACACATCGTGGTCGCCGTGAACAAGATGGATCTCGTCGGTTCCGACGAGGCGACATTCGAACGCATCCGCAGGGATTTTCTCGCCTTCGCCTCGGCGCTCGGCATCGCCGATCTGCGCTTCATCCCGATCTCCGCTCTGCGCGGCGACCTCGTCGTGGAACGCGGCGAGCACATGAGTTGGTATCGAGGCCCCACTCTGCTTGCGGCGCTCGAGGAATTCGACGTGGCCGACGAGGCCGACGCGCTGCCGTTCCGCTTTCCGGTGCAGCTCGTGGTGCGCCCCGGCGCAGGGACGGATTTCCGGGGCTACGCCGGCAGGCTCGAATCGGGCGTGCTTGCCTCGGGCGACGAGGTGCTGGCTTTGCCCTCCGGACACCGCAGCGTCGTCAAGGACATCGTTTCGCTCGGAAAATCGCTGCCGGTTGCGGTCGCGGGCGATTCGGTGATCCTGGTGCTTGCCGAAGACATCGATATTTCCCGGGGCGATCTGCTCGCGGACCCGGTCCATCCGCCGCAATCGGCAAAAACCATCCAAGCGCGGATCTGCTGGTTGTCGTCGGAGTCCCTCGACGCCCGGACCCTGCCCGCTGCGCGTTGCGTGCTCAAGCACACCACGCGCAGCGTGAAAGCAAGACTCACTTCGATCAACTCGCGCGTCGATGTCGACACGCTCCTGCAGCAGGCAAAGCCCGCGGGTCTGGCGATGAACGACATCGCGCAGGTCACCCTGACGCTCGCCCAGCCGCTTTTCGTCGATTCCTACGAGTTGAACCGGGCCACCGGTTCCTTTATCCTGATCGACGAAACCGCCAACCAGACCGTGGCCGCGGGAATGATCGATGGGTAAAGTCTATCTAGTTGGCGCCGGCCCCGGCGCACCGGACCTGCTCACTCTGCGCGCGGCGGAAATTCTCAAGCGCGCCGAGTTGGTCTTCCACGATGCGCTCGTGCACCCGCAGACGCTCGCACTCGCCGTGTGCGCGAGGAAAATTCTCGTAGGCAAGCGCAGCGGCCGCCATTCGACCGCCCAAAGCTTCATAAACAAGCGGCTGGTGGACGCCGCCCGCAGCCACGCTGTCGTGGTGCGCCTGAAGGGAGGCGACCCCATGCTTTTCGGCCGCGCGCAGGAGGAAATCGACGCGCTGCGCAAGGGAGGAGTCGATTTCGAGATCGTCCCGGGAGTGACCGCCGCGACGGCCGCGAGCGCCGAGCTCGGCGTATCGCTCACCCGCCGCGGCCTTGCCCGGCACGTCGTTTTTGTCACACCCCGCGCAGGCAAAGGCGAGCGCGAGAACGATTGGGCGGCGAGCGTGCTCGCGGCCGATACCGCAGTCATCTACATGGGCGCGGGGCTCGCCGAGGCAATCAGAGCGGAATTGATCGGGCGCGGCAAGCCGGAGGCCACGCCGCTCGTTCTGGTGGAAAGCGCGACGCTTCCGGAGCAGCGCACCCTGCGCGGAACGCTGGCAGACCTGCCTGCACTGGCGCTTGCTGCCGGCGGCGGCCCTGCGGTGCTGCTCCTCGGCGAAGTGCTGAGGGACGCGCTTGCGGATCGCGCACTCGTCGCTACCCCGGAAATCCGGGCCTGTCTCAGGCGGGCCTGAGCGCGAGAAAAACCGCCCAGATCGAGAGCGCCACGAACGCGGCGAGTGTCCACTCCGGAATGCTGAATGAGAGCAGCGTCCAGTCGACCGCGCCGCATTCCCCTGAGCCGCGCAGGACGCGACCCAGTCCTTCGATCGGACCGAAGGTCGAGAGCAGATGATCGAGCGCGGGACCGCAGGCGGGCCGCTTCTCCGGCGGCAGGTGCTGCAGCCACACGTGCCGCCCCGCGACCGCGATGCCGATTGCCGCGATGAAAGCGATGACCCCGCCGTAGAGCCCTGCGCCGAACCTGCCTGCCGGGTGATGGATGGCAGCGACAAGGAACGCGACGCCGAGCGCAAAGAGGAGAATCCTCTGGATGATGCACAAGGGACAGGGCTCGAGCCCGGCGACGAACTGCAGGTAATAGCCGAAGCCGAGCAGGCCCGCACAGACGAGAAATCCGACGAGGTTTCCGATTCGTCGGGAAAACAAGAGTCTGGTCATGGGGGGAGAGCCTAGCATCGACCCGCGTTTTTGGGTACCGGCCCCAATGACGTTAGAATGCCCCAAGCAGCCCCCATGCCCGCCGTTTTCAGGGAGCCGAGAGTTGAGAGCGCAGCTTGCCCGCCAAGAAGACCTGGGCCTTACCCGTGCCGAGTTTTCGGTTCTGGCTCGGCTTTCCACCCCGGCGAAAATCCAGGGGTTTCTCGACGCACTGCCCTCCAATTTCGAAATCGGCGGCCAGACCAGCCTGCCGGTGCGCGAAGTGCTGCGCCAGCGCCGGGCTCACTGCATCGAGGGGGCCATGCTGGCGGCCTGCGCGCTGTGGGTCCACGGCGAGCCGCCTCTGCTCATGGACCTCCGAGCCGAGCGCGACTACGACCACGTCGTCGCGCTGTTCCGCCGCAGCGGCTGCTGGGGTGCAATCTCGAAAACCAATCCGCCCTTGCTGCGCTGGCGCGACCCGGTGTACCGAAGCCTGCGCGAGCTGGCGATGTCCTACCTGCACGAGTACGCCAACGATCGCGCCCAGAAAACCCTGCGCAGCTACTCGCGCCCTTTCGACCTGCGCGGGCTGGATCCCAAGGTCTGGGTCACCAACGGGAAAAACTGCTGGGAGGTGGGCGAAGCGGTCGACGAGATACGCCACTATCGTCTGGTGACGAAAAGGCAGGCGCGGGCGCTGCGCCTGCGCGATGCCATGGAGCGCAAGGCGGGCGCCCTGCTCGAGCACCGGCCGCCGCGAAAACGGTAGACCGGCGGTTCAGGCGATTTCCCGCGCCTGGCGCACGCTCTCGATCAGCGAGGTGCGCATGAGGAATTGCTTGTGGAGGCCGGGATCGGCGGCCGAGCGGCGTAGTTTGTCGAAATTGTCCTGGCGTACTTTCGGATCGCGCTCCTCGAGCCTGTTCTTGTTCGCGACGGTTTGCTGCTGCACGAACTCCATGTTGATCGGCCGCCGGCGACGCTCGTAACGGTCGAGCAATTCCTCGTTCGCCTGCCCGCTCACGACGCGATGCAGCGTATCGGCAAGCTCCATCGCGTCGTGGATGCCGCAGTTCAGGCCGAGGCCCCCGACCGGATTGTTGACGTGCGCGGCATCACCCGCAAGGAACACGCGGCCCTTGCGGAAGGATTTCGCCACGCGCTGGTGCACGCGGTAAATGTTCCGGTGCGCGACCAGCTCCATCGGGTGATCCTCGCAGAGCTTTCGCAGCCGCCTGCGCATCGAGCCTTCGGAAAACGCCTCCTCGTCCGTCTCGTTTTCCCGGGTCGGAAACACCGCGCGCCAGCGTCCCTTCAGATCGTCGCCCATGACCTTGAAGAGGTTGGTCCACTCCTCCGGATCGGAGATGTAGCTGCGCGGGCAGCAGCCCAGCGCCGCCTGGAAGTCGAACAGGGTCGTGAGCACCAGGAACCGCTCAGGCCAGGTGTAGCCTTCGAATTCGATATCGAGACATTTGCGCACCGTGCTGCGCCCGCCGTCGCAGCCGATCACGTAGTCGAAGACGCGGCGCTCCGCGCCCTCCGTCGTGACGCGGGCGTCTCTGGAGTCCTGGGCGACGTCGGTGACGCTCGTTCCGAGCCGAAGCTCGACGTTCGGCATCGCGGCAAGCCTGCGCAGTCCGAGCTTGGACAGCTTGTGCTGCTCGGTCTGAACGACGTAGGGGTAGGGCGTCTCGCCGCGCAGCACCTCGTGATCGAATTCCGCGACGAGCGTCTTCGTCGCGCCGTCCCAGAACTGGAAGTAACGCGCGACGAGGCCCAACGACTGGAACTCTTCGAGGAGCCCGAGCTCGGCGAGCATCTCGAGCGTGGACGGGTGCGTGGTGGCTGCGCGCGGGCTGTGGTCGATTTCGCGCTCCGCCTCGAAGAGGGCGACCTGCATGCCTTTTCTTGCGCAGGCGATCGCCGCGACGACGCCGACCGGGCCCGCGCCGACGATGCAGACCCGTGCCGTCATGGGACCGGGTCGGTGGTCAGTGCGTCCCGGACTGCCCGCCCGCTGCCGGCAGCGCTTCGCCGCTCGCCCGCTTCGAGTGGTCCTCGGCGAGCAGCAGATACATCGCCGGGACGACGAAGAGCGTGAACAGCGTCCCGATGGCGACACCGGTTGCGATCACCAGCCCCATGTTGAAGCGGCTCACCGCACCCGCACCGCTCGCGATGAGAAGCGGAACGACGCCGAGCACCATCGCGCCGGTGGTCATCAGGATCGGGCGCAGCCGGATCCCAGCCGCTTTTTCGACCGCCTCGCGCTTGGACTGGCCCTGTCTCTGCAGGTTGTTGGCGAACTCGACTATCAGGATGCCGTGCTTGCTGATGAGGCCGATGAGCGTCACCAGCCCCACTTTGGTATAGATATTGAGGCTCACCGCGCCGATGCCGAGAGTGCCGAAAAGGTTTACGAAGATGAGTGCTCCGCAGATCGACATCGGCACCGAGATGAGGATGATGATCGGGTCGCGGAAGCTCTCGAATTGCGCTGAGAGCGCGAGAAAAATGATGATGAGAGCGAACAGGAGAGTGAAGAGCAGCGCGCTCGATTCCTGGATGTACTGCCGCGACGGGCCCGCGTAATCCACCGAGTAGCCCTGCGGTAACGTGCGCGCGGCGAGGTTCTGCATGTAAGCGATCGCCTCGCCCTGGGTCACGCCGATGAATGGCACGCCGGAGATCGTCGCCGCGTTCTGCTGCTGGAAGCGGTTGAGCGCCTGTGGGATCGTCTTGGTCGTGATGTGCACCACGGTCGAGAGCGGGATGGCCTCGCCGTTCCCGGCGCGGATATAGGTGTCGCCCAGCTGTTCAGCATTCAACCGGTCCGCCTGCTGGATCTGGGGAATGACCTTGTAGGCACGATCGTGAAAGCTGAAATAGTTGACGTAGCCGCCGCCGACTAGAGACGACAGCGCCGCGCCGACGTCCTTCATGGTGAGCCCGAGCTGCGCCGTCAATTCCCGGTCGATGACGATCGTCGATTGCGGCAGGTCGTAGCGGAGATCGTTGTCGACGAAGAAGAACATTCCGCTTTTTTGCCCTTCCTGCGCGAGCAAGGACGCGACATCGTTCAGGCGCTCGAACGGCTCCGTGGTCTGGATCACGAACTGCACCGGAAATCCGAACGCGCCAGGCAGCGCCGGGGGCTGGAAAATTGCGGCGCGCAAACCTGCTATCTGCTCCAGCTCCTTCTGAACGACCGGCAGAAGCTTCGTCGAGGTCGCCTTGCGCTCGCTCCAGGGCTTCAGCACCATGCCGCCGATCGTCTGTCCCGGAACGTCGATCTGGAACACGTGGTCGGTCTCAGGGTGTTTGACGAAGGTTTCGTAGATCTGGCGGGTATAAGGCTGCCGCTGCTGCAGCGTCGAGTTGGGCGCAGCCTGCGCGGAGACGATCAGTACGCCCTGGTCTTCCTGCGGCGCGAGTTCGTCCTTTGCGGTTGCCCACAGGAAATAGATGCAGCCCAGAACGACGAGCGAGAATACGGTGGTCACAGGCACCCAGTTGAGCGTTCCGTGCAGCAGACGCTCGTAGCGCCGGTGCAGCGCGTCGAAAGTGCGGTCGAGCACCAGCACGAGCTTCGCGTCCCAGCTGGTCGCGTTCGGGTCGTGCGGCTTGAGCAGCCTGGCGCACATCATGGGCGACAGGGTCAGTGCGACGACAGCCGATACGGTTACCGCGCCGACGAGGGTGACGGCGAACTCGGTGAAAAGAGCTCCGGTGAGCCCGGTCAGGAATATGATCGGAACGTACACGGCAATCAGCACGATCGTCATCGCGATGATGGGGTTGGCGAGCTCGCGCGCTGCGAGGATCGCGGCCTGCCCGGGCTGCATGCCCTCTTCCAGATGTCGGTTGACGTTCTCGACCACGATGATGGCGTCGTCGACGACCAGGCCGATCGCGAGCACCAGGGCGAGCAGCGTCAGCAGATTGATCGAATACCCGAGCGCGAACATGACGGTGAAGGTGCCGACCAGCGACAGCGGTATTGCCACCGTCGGAATTAGCACCGAGCGCACCGACCCCAGGAAGGCGAACACCACCAGCGTCACGATGAAAAGCGCCTGGACCAGAGTCCAGATGACCTCCTCGATCGCGCTGTTCACGAACTTGGTGGAGTCGTAGACGATCTCGCCCTGCAGGCCCTGCGGCAGCTGCGCCTTGATGTCGGGGAACACGTTGCGCACGCGCGCTATCACTTCGAGCAAATTCGCCGCGGGCGCGACCTGGATCCCGATGTAGACGGCCTTCTTTCCGTCGAAGCCCACCTCCGAGTCGTAGTCCTCGGCGCCGAGCGTCACGTTGGCGACGTCGTTCAACCTGACGACCGCACCGCCTTGCTGCTTGATGACGAGGTTCTTGAACTGCTCGACGGTGCGAACGTCGGTCGACGCGGTGAGGTTTACCTGGACCATCTGGCCCTTGGTCGCGCCCACCGCCGACAGGAAGTTGTTGGCGGCGAGCGCCGCGCTCACGTCGGCCGCAGTGAGGTTGTAGGCCGCAAGCTTGTCCGGATCGAGCCAGGCGCGCAGCGCGAAAAGCTTCGCGCCCAGGATTTGAGCCGTCTGCACGCCTTCGACCGCCTGGAGCTTCGGCTGGACCACGCGGATCAGGTAATCGGTGATCTTGTTCGGCGCGAGCACGTCGCTCGCGAAGCCGATGTACATCGCTGCGATCGTTTGTCCGACCTGGACCGTGAGCACGGGCTGCTGCGAGCCCGGCGGGAGCTGGTTGAGGACCGCGTTGACCTTGGTATTGATCTCGGTGAGCGCCTTGTCGACGTCGTAGTTGAGCCTGAGCGCGGCCGTGATGGTGCTCACGCTCTGCCGGCTGACCGAGCTCATGTAGTCGATTCCGCTCGCCTGCGCGATCGAGTTTTCGAGCGGCGTGGTGATGAAGCCGGCGACGAGCGCCGGGTCCGCGCCGACGTAGGTCGTGGTCACGGTCACCACTGCGTTCTGCGTTCGCGGGTACTGCAGGACCGGAAGGAGCCCGATCGAGCGCAGACCGAGCACGAGCAGCGTCAGACTCACGACCGTCGCAAGGACCGGCCGCTCGATGAAAATATCGGTGAATTTCCTCATCCGGACCCCCTATTGGTCCTTGGGTTGCGGTGCCGGCTCGTTCGTCGGCTGGATAGAGTTGTTGACGACCACCGGAAATCCCGAACGCAGCTTGATTTGCCCGGCGGTGACCACCGTGTCTCCCTCCTTGATGCCCGAAAGGATCGCGACCTGGTCGCCGCGTGCCTCGCCGGTCGTCACGAACTTCTGTTGCGCGACAAGCGCGACTTTCTCGTCCTTCCCCTTGCTCTCTTCCACGACGAACACGGTGTCTCCGTAGGGGTTGTAGGAGACCGCGGTCTGCGGCAGCGTGAGGAAACGCTGCGGTCCGCCGGAGGCGAGCACCACCGTGGCGAACATTCCGGGAAGCAGGCTTTGCTTCGGATTGCGCACGGTCGCGCGCACCTGTACGTTGCGAGTCGCAGGATCCACCTTGGGATCGATCGAGGTCACCTCCCCGGGAAACTGCTGGCCCTGGAATGCGTCGGCTTTCAGGATGATTTTCTGCCTGAGCACGATCTTGCCGAGCGATTTTTGCGGCGCGTAGAAATCCACGTACACGGGGTCGAGCGCCTGCAGGGTGACGAGCTTCGTCCCGGCATTGACGTACTGTCCGACGTCCACCGCGCGGATTCCGAGCCGTCCCCCAAAGGGCGCGCGAACGAGTTTTTTGTTGAGCAGGGCCTGCTGCTCGGCGACCTGCGCCCTCGCGCTCTTCAAGCTCGCCGCGTCGGCATCCACCACCGCCTGGCTCACCGCTTGTATCTCCAGCTGCTTCTTGTCGCGCTCGTAGATGGTTTCCGCGAGCTCGGCGGCCGCCGCAAGCGAACGCAGTCTCGCCAGGTCCGATTCGGCGTTGAGCTGAACCAGCGGCGCGCCCGCCTCGACCCCCTGACCCGACTGGAAGTGGATGGCGGTGATGACCCCCGGCAATTCGGGCGCGATGTCCGCGCCGCGCACCGCGCGAAGCGTTCCGACCGCCTGGAACTCGCCCTGCCATTCCGTGAACTGCGCCTTGGCCGTCGAGACGGTCTGAGGCGGAATGCCCTGCGCGGAGATGTTCTTGCGTATTGCGGCTCCCAGGAACGCCTTGAAACCGAATAGCCCGCCGAACAACACCCCGACGGCCACCAACATGATGATCATGCGCTTGGTCATGAATGCGACTCCCTACGATTCCTCATTTTCAGTTTGCGGTTTTCGCGGGAAGGAGGCCCTGCCCCTCGCGCTCCCACCAGCCGCCGCCCAGCGCCTGGAAGAGCGCCGCCGTGTCCGCGTAGCGCACCGCCTGCGCCTGAACGAGACCGATCTTCGCCTGTTCGTACTGGCGCTGCGCGTTGTAGAGCGCGAGATAGCTTGCCGAGCCGAACCGGAGCTGCGCGCGCGTCATTTCGAGGCTTTCGCGCGCCGCAAGCTCTGCATCCGCCTGAGCCTTGAGCGCGACCGCGTCGAACTCCAGGGCAAACAGCACGTCGGCGACGTTCTGGAACGCGCCGAGCACGGTCTGCTGATACTGCGCGAAGGCCTGGTCGTACGCGGCTTGTGCGCCGCGCTTCCTCGCTTGGAGCTGCCCCGCGTGGAAAATCGGCTGGAGCAGGCTGGCGCCGATGTTCCAGACCTGAGTGCCCGGGTCGAACAGCTTGGACGCGCCGGTCGAGGCGTTGCCGTAGCTGCCGCTCAAGGTCAGCTGCGGAAACATGAGCGCCTGTGCCACCCCGATGCGCGCGTTCGTCTGGCGCAGAACGGTTTCTGCCGCGCGGATGTCCGGCCGCTGGCGCACGAGGTCCGAGGGCAGGCTGACCGGGAGGTTCTGAGGCAGCTGGAACGCCGAAAGATCGAGCTCGGGCAGCCGCGCCTCGTCCGGAAATTTGCCGATCAGCACCGCAAGCTGATTGCGGGTCTGCGCGAGGGCCTTCTCGAGCGGCGGCAGGTTCGCGCGCGTCTGCGCAAGCTGCGCGCGCTGCGCGAGCACGTCCGAGCGCGAAATGGCGCCGAGCTCGAATTGCTTCTCGACCAGCTGCAGCTGGCGCTCCTGCGAATCGACGATATCGCGCGTCGCGCGGATCTGCTCGCGGAGCGACGCCTCGCGGAACGCGGTGGTCGCGATGTTCCCCGTCAGCGAAAGGTAGGTTGCCTCGAGCTGAAAGCGCTGGAAGTCTATGCCCGCCTGCAACGCCTCGAGCTCGCGCCGCGCCCCGCCCGCCACGTCGATGGCGTAGGACACGTTGACCGAAGCGTTGTACAGGTTGAAGGGGCTGATGGTGCCGGCCGGATTGCCGAAGGACGCGCCGGAAATGCGCTGGCGCCTCGCCGACAAGCCCGCGTCGACGCTCGGGTAGAGCACCGCGTACTGGGCGTTCAGGTTCTCCTCGGCCTGGCGGAGCGCGGCCTGCGCCGCGGCGAGCGTCGGATGGCCGCCGAGCGCCGTGCGCATGAGATCGTCGAGCTCGGGCGAACCGAAAAGAGTCCACCACTCGGCGGAGATCCTTGCCCCGACCTCGAAGCGCTGCGCTTCTCCTCCGCGTACCGGGGCTGCTTCGGTCCGCTCGGGCTGCGACCGCTCGGTATAGGCGCTGCCGGCAGGAGCGGCCGGCGCGCGGTAGTCGGGGCCCACCGCACAGGCCGCGAGCAAAGCGCTCGTCGCAGCGATGGCAAAGCCGCGGAGCGTAGCGGGAGCGCTCACCTCTTGTCCCTCGCGTGCTTTTCCCCGCGTTCCGGGCCGAGCCCGACGACGAGAGCGCGGACCGCCTCCCGCAGCTGGCGGTGTGCCTTGGCTTCTCCCCCGGAACCTCCGTGGAAAAAATGGTCGCGCAAGGCCGTGTTGAAGCTCACGGCGAGCATGAGGTCGGCGACCGTCTCGGGGACGGCGGCGGGCAGCACCCGCCCGAGCTGCTGCTCGGCGTGCAGATAGGCAGCGATCACCGCGGTCGTGCGCGCCGGACCCATCGAGCGCTCGTGCATCATGCTGCGAACGCGCCCAAGCAGCTCCTGGTCAGCGAAAAGCGAGCAGACGAGGGGCGCGATCCGGTGATGAAAGGCGAATGCGCTCTCCAGCACCCGCCCGAGATTCTTTTCTACCGTGTTCTGCCCGACCTGCAGGGGGAGGCTCTGCAGCACCTCGGGAAAATCACCGAGCTGGTGCAGCACCACCGACAGCATCAGCTCGGCCTTGTCGTGGAAATGGTGGTAGAGCGCGCCTTCAGCGACTTTCGCCGCGCGCGCGATGTCGCGCGTGGTAACGCAACCGAGCCCCTGCGAGCACAGCAGCCGTTCGGTCGCACCGATGAGCTTTTCCCTCTGGGCGATCGCCGGAGAACGGGAACTTACGCGGGCTGCAGCGGGCCTTGCCATGCGGGATCGGGCGGGAGGAGAGTTCGAATTGAGCAAACGCTCACGAATTATGAGCGATTGCTCAACACCATGTCAAGCGGGTGGCGGCCCTGCTAATCAGGCCGCGACACGGCTCTTCTGTTTCTGCTGCGCGGCCTTCGCGTGCATCGAGGCGTAGGCCTCATGCGCCGCGGCCTCCGCGTCGCCGACGTGCACCGGCATTCCCATGTCGGAGAGCACCGAGCCGAGGGCGGACAAGCACAGCATCACGTTGTCCGGCCGGCAGGAATAGCCCATGATGCCGATGCGCCAGATCTTGCCGGCGAGCGGGCCCAGCCCCGCGCCGATCTCGATGCTGAATTCGTTCAACAGCGTCTTCCGCACTTCGGCCTCGTTCACCCCCTCCGGGCAACGCACCGCGTTCATCTGCGGCAACTGGTGCTGCTCCTTCACCAGGAATTTGAGCCCCATCGCTTCGAGCCCGGCCTTCAGCGCATTGTGATGGCGCTGGTGGCGCGCCCAGGAGTTTTGCATGCCTTCGTCGCGCAGCAAGAGCAGCGCCTCGTGCAGGCCGAAGAGCGAGTTGGTCGGCGCGGTGTGGTGATAGGTGCGGTTTGACGCACCCCAGTAGCCGAGCAGGAGGTTCATGTCCATGAACCAGGAGCGGATCTTGTCCTTGCGCGCTTTGACGTGGTCGACCACGCGCTCGGAGAAGGACACCGGCGACAGTCCCGGCGTGCACGAGAGGCACTTCTGGCTCGCCGAATAGATCGCGTCGATCTCCCACTCGTCCACGCACACGGGCGAGCCGCCGAGCGTGGTCACCGCATCGACGATCGCAAGCGCGTCGTGCTTGTGCGCGATGCTCACCAAAGTCTTCGCGTCCGACTGTACGCCGGTCGAGGTTTCGCCGTGCACGAAAGCGACCACGCGGACGTCGCGGTTTTTCTTCAGCGCGTCCTCGAGCTTGTGCGGATCGACGGGGGCGCCCCACTCGTCCTCGACGACGATCGCCTTGCCGCCCGCGCGCTCGACGTTCTCGATCATGCGCCCGCCGAACACGCCGTTCCTGCACACGATCACCCTGTCGCCGGGGCGCACGAGGTTCACGAAGCAGGACTCCATCCCGACCGAGCCCGGGCCCGAGATCGGGAAGGTGAGCGGGTTCTCGGTCTGATAGACGTAGCGCAACAGCCCCTTCAGTTCTTCCATCATCTCGACGAAGACCGGATCGAGATAGCCGATCGCCGGCTGGCTCATGGTCGTCAGCACCCTGGGATGGATTTCCGTCGGTCCAGGACCCATCAGCGTCCTCTGCGGCGGATGGAATGAGCTGATGCGTTTGGCGGGGGCGAAATCGTCCATGGCTTCCTTTCCCGAAAGGGGCGACCCGAAGAGAACGTCGTCGGGACGCGATTTGACCTTCACCGGCTTCTTGGCGGAAGCCTCGTTGAGCACCTCGACGGCCTGGATGCCGCCGTTGGTGACGCGCTCGACCTCGGTCGCCCAGCGCGCCGGCACATAGCCGGACTTGACCCAGTTGCTGACCACGGCGCGATCGAGCCGGAAGGCTCGCGCGACTTCCGCTTGGCTGCCGAAGATTTCTACGAGGCGAGTCGCGCAGTTCATGTGGTTATCGCTAGTATGTCAACCTTATTTTGACAAATCAAGAACC
>WNFV01002259.1_pt1 | contig 25775 bp, 21 predicted proteins | sample 5400101 | NCBI WGS metagenome assembly WNFV01 (sample SAMN13153361, study PRJNA577476) | soil metagenome | isolation source: 115 cm soil or saprolite under grassland replicate 1 | place: USA:California | collected 2016-06-15
GAATCGCGCGTCCCATCGGGCGATTTGTCTGATTTGGGGGCACACCGCGATCGGCCCACGCATGGGAGCCTGCCACACCCCTGGCGTCCACTGTGTGATCATGTCAGTGGTCGGGGGGCTAGGCCGCGCCGCACGCGGCTGAGCCACATGAGCAGATTGCGTATGGCGCACGCCTGGTACAGTTGGCACTGCGCCGCCGCCTGCCCGACCCGCCGCGCGCGCCGGCAGCCCTGATAGCGCACCAGCCAGGCCACGGTCGGCTCTAGTTGCCAGCGGCTGGCCAGCAAGGCCCGGCCCGCCGGCGTGTGGTTGAATGCTTCCGCTGCCCGCAGATAGGCGTGATAGTCCGAGATAAAGACGCTGCGATGGCCCTTCGGGTTGGCGTCCCCGTCGCGACACTGGCTCCAGAGTGGGCAATCCTGGCATTGAGACGCCAGAAAGCGGAAGGAAACCCCATCACCCGCACCATGCGCATACACGCGCGTGCTGACCATGCCGTTGGGGCAGGTGCAGGTCGTCCGCTCCCGGTCGACCCGGAAATCGGCCACGGTGAAGCGATTGGGATCGCTGCCGCCGCTTGTGGGCACCCAGGCGACCAGTTGCGTCTGGCCGGCGCTGCAGACATCCACGCCCGCACGCACCTTGCCCCAGCCCGCCGCCTGATCCATAATCAGCTGCGGTGGCAGTGGCGCGTCCGCATCAAGGTGTTGCTGGAGCACCGCGACTGGTGCGGCGCTATCGGACGTGCTGCCGGTCAGGGCCACACACGCGCGAATGCGGGTGGCCGTGGTGCTGATCACAGCGTTGGTGCCCAACACGGCTGGGCTGCCGTCGTGCTTGCGGAAGGTCGCCTCGCGATCCACTGCGCTGATGATGCGCCGGTCGCCGCGATCAATGGGTGGGCGTTCCTGCACGTGGCCGCTCGCGTCAAAGGTCAATTCATCGGCCTGAACCTTGGCGATCGCGTCCAGATAGCCTGCCACGGCAGTGCGCAGGGGTGGGTCGAGCGCGCACAGGTGCGGGGTAAGACCATCCACGACCCAACTCGTGACAGTGACCGCAGCCTGGAGCTGCTGCTGGCGGGCCAAGGCGGTACGGGCGAAACCGGGATGCGCCAGCGCGCCCAAGTCGAGCGGCGGCACGGCAGACTGGAGCGTGTGTGGAGCATGGGCAAACCAGAGCCGAATGAGCCGCAGCGTGAGATGGCGCAGGAGCTGGGCTGGGCCGGAACAGGCGGCGGCGGGGCTGACCATCGCGAAGGTATCGACGATTTGGGGCGTACTCGCGGGCGGCTCCGGATCAACGCGATCCAGGAAGGTCAGCACATCGTGAAAGAGCGCGTCGGGCGCGTGGGTGGTCAGGAAGGCATGAAAGTCGGCCAAGGTGGAGTGGTCGGGGCCGGCTTGGGTGAGCGGCAGGCCAACGAAGGCGCGCACGAGCAGGTTGGTGGTCAGCAGTTCCTCCAAGGCCGGGTCGGAGCAACTGTCAGCCCAGGCGCGCACGATCTCGGCACGCACGAACTGCTCAATGGTGAAGCTGGGCGGACGGCCTGGTGCGGTGACGGGATGATGGAAGGCGGCGCAAGCGGCGATGACGGCGGACGGGTCGTACGACTGGGCCAGCACCACGAGCGGATGCTCGGCGCAGTGCAGCAGCAAGGGGCGGTAGATCAAGGTTCCCAGCCAGGCCAGGATAGGCTCGAGAAACATGCCGATGAGATACTGGACGAGCGGGGGTACATCCGGCAGATCGCGCGTCCCACCGCGCAGCACTGGTGGTATACTGGGCATCCCAACCGCCTTTTCTGTGGTTTGAGTGGTGGTAGCACCCATATCATGCCACAGGTTGGCGGTTGGAACATCTGTACGAAATAATTACCCGAAGCTCTCCACACGGCGATTGGAACTCAGCCGCCGCCATTGGCGGCCGAACCGCTGCTTCCGTATGTTCAACAACAGGCTGCTGCCTCTGAACATGCGGCCACACTGCAGGAGCGTGCGACACCATCAATCGCGCTGCTTGCTTCCTCTGAACTCCTGCGCAGCGGGCTGCGGGCTGAGATTGCCGCAGCCGGGATGGTCGTGCGGATTGAATCGATCGGTGCGACGGTCTTGCGAACTGCGCTCCCGCACCTGCAAGTTAGCGCGTTGATCGCAGACGATCATGTTCTATTCGATGCATCCGCCATCGCGCGCGATTTCGATCTACCCCTAATCATTGTCACGCTTACGCTGACTGCAGGATACCGCGCGATTGAGCACGCTGCTGGTGTGGTCATCGATCCGGTCGCCCCAAACATCCTGGCGACTGCACTGATGAGCGTGGTGAAAGGACAATCCTATCGTGATCCACTCCTCGACAGGCCAATTGCGCCTGGGACGCTGACGAAGGCTGAACAGAAGATACTGATTCGCCTGCTTCAGGGGATGCGGGTCGAAACGATTGCAGCTGAACTCTCCATCCAATCCGACACTGTCTATCAGCATCGCTCGCATATTTATGCCAAGCTCGGAGTGACGGATCTCAACGAGATACGCGAGCACCTCGATACGCAACACGCACTGCGTGGCCGCGCGGTCGGAGGATAAGTATCCCAATCAATCTTGAGAGGCAGATCACACGCAGGTGGTAGCGCTACCGCCTGCGTGTTGTTTTTCTCTCGAAATCCTGAAGGAAACATTCAGACAGTTGTATTGCCTTGCCAGTGTACAGACTGGTATCGTCTTCGTGTGCAGTGCGCGTGCGCAGAAGCGAACCGTTCGACATAAGCGGTTCGTTGAAGAGCCACACGCAGTCTCGACCGGGAGATAGTTGGACAACAGCATGAGAGAGGAGGTAAGACTGATCGTAGAAGAGTGAGCGTTGACCGCTCCTGCTTTGGACGGCCAGAGCGACCAACGCCCCCGGACTACCCTATCAACGGAATGTTCAACTGGGCAGCGGTGCGAGCAGTATAGCACACCATGGTTCGTTGTGCGGCTTAACCGCTGCCTCTGAGGAGGCGTGTATGCGACCACAGCGTGTGTGTGTACTGACCCTGGCCATGCTCTTTCTGCTCCTCTGTGGATTGGTATGGCAATCTACCCCACCGACGAGCGCCGCAACTCCTGAAGCGATTCCGAACTTCAGCCATATCTTTGAGATCGTCTTTGAGAACAAAGAAGCCAGCCAGGTGATTGGCAATGCCAACGCGCCATACTTCAACCAGCTCGCCAGGCAGTATGGCCTTGCCGCAAACTTTACCGCGACAACCCACCCCAGCCTGCCGAATTACATTGCCTTGACCAGTGGCGATACCTATGGCATCTCCAGCAACTGTACCAGCTGTTTCATCGATCAGCCCAATCTGGCCGATCAAGTTGAAGCGGCCGACAAGACCTGGAAAGCCTATATGGAGTCCATGCCGCATCCGTGTTTTGTCGGCGACTCTGGCGGCATCTACCGGCAGAAGCACAATCCGTTTATCTACTACGATTCCATCCGCACCAATCCGGCGCGCTGTGCCAATATCGTGCCGTTCACTCAGTTCACCAGCGATCTGCAGGCCAACACGCTCCCCAACTATGTCTGGATCACGCCGAATATGTGCAACAGCGCGCATGACTGTGGCATCGGCACCGCAGATAGCTGGCTGAAGACCTGGGTGCCGCGGATCCTCGCCTCGCCGGCCTGGCAGCAGGGTGGTGTGCTGTTTATCACCTTTGACGAGGGCAGCTCGAACACCGGCGGTGGCGGCAAGATCGCCACGCTGGTGATCTCGCCAGTGGGCAAGCCTAGTTTTCAGTCGCAGGTACCCTATACGCACTACTCACTGCTGCGCACGATCGAAGACGCCTGGGGAATGCCTGCGCTGGCACATGCGGCCAACGCCCAGCCGATGACTGATTTCTTTGGCGCGAGCAACCCTGGACCCACCAATGCACCACCACCAACCGTTCCACCAACCCAGCGCCCACCGCGCACCGCAACGCCAACCAGCGCGCCGCCGATCCCGACTGCAACACCAACGAACCCGCCGACCACATCTCCAATGGGCTGCAAGAGCGGCGAGGTTCCAGTCGATGCGCAAGCCTGGTGGCTGCCACAACATGGGCAATCCGGTAATAACTTTGGCCACCTGCATACCAGCGTGTGCTTCCCGCATATGGCCACACTCTCGGGCGTCGTGACCTTTCGGGTCCGCAGCACCATGCACAACAATCCTGGGAAGTTCTATCGCCTGATGGTGCAGATCTTCGGTCCCAATCACGCCAATCCCAGCTGTAACGACGATTACGCGATTGTCTGCAAAGTCTTTCAGCCACCACGGACAATAGCGACCTGCCAGCGCAGCGGCGGCAGCCTATCTCCTGATGGGATGACCTGTACCTGGGTCGACGAGCTAAAGGTCGACACGCGGCTGTTCGACCGTGACGGCGAGCAGGAGTTCCGCTTTCGCGGCTTCGTTCGCGAAAGTGACGGCCGCGACATGCGCACCAGCACCGGCCTGCACGCGGTGCTCCAAAACGGGCATCCACGCCGCGATGTGAACCCGGCCGGCAGAAACTACGCCGAGGCGCGCGGCTGGTACGAGACGGTGAATTACACAATCGCGCGCCTGTACGCGCCGCCGATTGGCCCGGTCGCAGGCATCTGGCAGCCGCGCGTCGAGCTCAAGCCTGGCGCGGGTGGCGCTCCAGTGACCAGCTGGTATGCCGCGCTCGATACCGATTTTCACAATGGAAATCCCGGCACACCGCTGTGCCCAGGTGCGGCGCTCGGGCAGGGTGTGGGGCTGCACTGCGGCAATTCCGCGTTTCGCGGCACGCTGCGGATCGACACCCGCAAGCTGAGCAATGGCTGGCACCGGCTGTTCCTCAAGGCCGATGCACGCTCGTCGCGTCTGGACAGCACCAATAGCGGTGTGCTGGCGATCGCCTTTGAGGTTCGCAATTAGCTGGCTGTTGGTCGATCGACAATGCTACACTGGAGGCATCCATGCAACGCTTCATTCGCTTACAACAGGCAGTCTTCGCCGGTCTTGGCCTGGTGCCGATTGGCTGTCTATGCCTGGCGCTGTTCGGCCTGCTGCCACTCGCCGCCGGTGTGGTCTGGCTCGTCAGCCCGGCGCTTGCGCTCACCTGCCTCTTGGGGTTGGCGCATCCGCAGCTCGGGCGGCGCGCGCTGCGAGGGTTGATTGGCGGGATTCTGGCGACCGCGCTCTATGATTGCGTGCGCTTTCCACTCATTCTGGCCAGCGTGTGGAGCGATTTCATCCCGACGATTGGTCGCATGTTGTTCAGCGATGCGGCCGCCTCGCCACTGTGGGGCTATGCCTGGCGCTATCTGTTGAACGGCGAAGCGATGGGCGTGACCTTTGCCCTCGCTCCCTGGCCGCGCTCCAGGTCAGCATTCCGTGCGATCACGGCTGGATTGCTCTATGGCCTATGCATCTGTGGCGGGCTATTCCTGACGCTGTGGCTCGCGCCGGGTGCGCAGGTGCTGCTGTTCGAGTTGACCTGGTCTACAGGGCTGGCCGCGCTGCTCGGCCATGCACTCTATGGCCTGGCGTTGGCCTGGTATGTCGATGCCTGGACACCTGATCCGGCGGTCGTGCGCCTTCGCGCGCTCATAGTACATCAACGCGCGCCAAACCACATGCGTGTAGCTGATGCAGATATCCAGCATCGCAGCACATCTCATGTGCAACACAGCGCAAGGAGCGTATCCGATGCACGTGACATTCAGGCTTGAACTCGATCCGGCGCTGCTCGCGCAGTATGAATACTGGAGGCTTCGCATGAAGCATCGATTGTGGTCCTGCTCCGGCTATCTGCATCACTCCCTGGTCATCCTGTGCCTGGCGCTCGGCCTGATCTTCGTACCAGCAGCTCAGGCCGCTGACACTGTCACGGTACACATCGAGGGACAGATCGAGAGCGTGAGCCGCTTCACGAACGGTGTGACCTATACCAACGAAACCCTCCGCGACATGAGCGATTCCACCGCACTCAGCCGCGCGAAGACACTTCTGGCCCAGAGCGTCACCTATCAGAATCAGCATATCATGGGCTGGGGAGCCGGCAATCCCGAGCCAGCGCCGGGAGTATATCGCTTTGGTTCACTGGATCGGCGGATTGAGCTGATCACCTCGATCCCCGGTGCGGTGCCGGTGATCACGCTGTGCTGCGCGCCGGACTGGATGAAGGGCGGTAAGGCCGGTGAGACCGACTGGGACAAGCTCACCACAGCACCACTGCCCGAGCACTATGATGACTTCGCCCGCCTCGCCGCAGCCATCGCCAGGCGCTATCCTAAAGTGATGTACTTCCAGGTCTGGAACGAGTTTAAGGGCTTCTGGGACCGCAGCGCCAATAACTGGGACTATCGCGCCTATACCACCTTCTATAACCAGGTCTACCGTGCCATCAAGGCTGTCCGACCAGATGCCAAGGTCGGCGGCTTCTATATGGTGATCGAAGGCACCGGCTCGAACGCCAATCGCAGCTGGGCGAGCAGCACGCCGATCACGTCGCGCCAGGAACAGGCGCTGGACTACTGGCTGGCTAACAAGGCTGGCGCCGACTTCATCTGCCTGGACAAGAAGGTTAAGGATTACCACGACGACACCACCTACACGCAGGACCAGTTGATGTCGTACACCCACTTCTTCGGCGATGTGGCGCGCCAGATCCGGTCGAAAACAGATCTGCCGATCTGGTGGTCGGAATACTACCTGAACGGCAATCTGCGCGATGGCTCAGCGGTCGCTGCCCACACCTCGGTGCTGGCGCATATGCTGCGAAGCGGCTCGAGTGTTGCGCTGGTATGGGAAGAGCACCATCGCAAGAACGCGCTGTTCGATGGGGAGGGCTATCAGCTGCCAGCCTACGAGCCAACCGTCTGGATCCAACGCTACTTCGCGCCCGGCACGCCGATCTACCGCTCGTCGAGCAGCGATCCGTTTGTGGAAGTGCTGGCGGGTGAGCGCAAGACGCTGCTGATCAACAAGGACAATGCCGCAAAGCAGGTCGATGTGGATGGCCGCAGCTACAGCTTGCGGGCTTATGAGGTCAAGCTGGTCGACACACCATCCATGGCCAGCCACAGCCTCACGATTGACGACACGGTGCGCGGGAGTGGCATCGCTCAGTTCACGTACATCGGTGGTGGCTGGCAGCATTGTACTGACTGCGAGGCGGCAAAGTTTGAGCGCTCTGACAGCTGGAACGCCATCGCCAACGAGTCGGTCACGCTCGCATTTCGCGGGACGCGCATCAGCCTGTACGGGGCGAGAGCACCTCGCCACGGTATTGGAGCGGTTTCGATCGACGGAGGGGAGCAGACTCGGATTGATTATTACGCCGCGACACGCGCTGATAATGTGGTGTTGTGGACCAGCCCAATGCTCCAGGCAGGGCCGCACACATTCACCTTGCGTGTGAGCGGGGCGAAAAACCCGGCGAGCAGCGGCACGGTGATCACCGTCGACCGTATCGCGATCGTGCCCTGACAGCACTGCCGAATTCTGGAGTATATCGAATGCAGGTGACGCTCACGCTCGAACTCGATCCCGTGCTGCTCGTGCAGCTCCTTGCCGTGTGCCAGGTGCGCGGCCTTAGGCTCGCCGTTTGCGAGCCCTCGACACCCGAGGCGACGAGTATCCGAACGCTGCTCACCAGCTATGGCCTGACGCCACGCCAGTGCGATGTGGTGCTGCTGGATGTGCAGGGCTACACGCGCACGGATATCGCCCTCCACTGCGGCATCTCTCCCGAATCGGTCAAGAAGTATTGGACCGCGATTTACACCGCACTCGGCATCCGAGGGCGTCAGGCACTGCGAAGCTGGGTGCTGGCACACTCGCACACCTACGACGCTGCCTCGTCGCAATCTCAGTCGACCAGCGAGCCAAATTGCCCCCCAAATCACCCCCTGCTGGGGGACTGGTCACGAGCTACGCCAGCGACTATGCTGGATACAAGAACCACAGCTCACGGTTCAGATTGCCAGGAATCACAGTGATGAGCTATCAGACTGGACAATTGCATCAGCAGCAATCGCACACGCAGAAGCTCCACGCCTGGCCGGGAGTTGTGCTTCTGTTGCGGCTTTGCCTTATGCTGCTGTTGCTGGCTGGGTGTGGCTCACTGCAGCCACCGACTGCCGGGCAGCCTCGCTGGCCCAGCCCAGTGCCCGCGCCGCCGGCATATCCGACGATGGAGCCGCGGCGCTGGCTCGGTGGCAGCGACCCGCACGCGACGTTCCAGCTCCCTGGCGCGACCCTGGATATCCACCTGGCGGTGCATCCAACCCAGGGCTGGCCGGCAGTTGCAGTGCTGCAGCGCTATAACGAGGGCAGCGACCCGATCCAGGCGTTTGTCCGCGTGCTCAATCCGCACACGGGCCAGTGGAGCGCCGCTCAGCAGGTCGACACCGGCGCCTCGTCGAATGGCATGGACCGCTTTGGCTCGGCACTGGTCGGCATTACCGGCGACGGCGTAGTGCATGCGGTCTGGGGCGGAAGCGATGCCGAGCCGACCAGCGAAGACGCCGGCGGGATCTGGACCAGTGACAGCCGTGACTATGGCACCACCTGGAGCGCGCCGCAGCGGATCTTAACCCACTGCTGGACTGCGCTGGATATGGCCGCCACGCCGAGCGGGCAGATCGTCGTCCTGGCCAACTGCTGGAGGCTTGTGAATGGCAATGGGCAGGGGCATACCGAGTTCGCCATCCGCGATAGCAACGGCTCCTGGCTGCCGCCGCAGCGCCTCGAAGTCAACTCCTGGTTCGGCGCCGTGGCGCTCGCCGGCGATGGCCAGGACCTGCGCATCACCGCACTGACCATGCCATTCGCGCGGAACAACCCGCGGGCAGGCCACCTGATTGGCAAATACCTGGCTGATCCGGGCCCCTGGCAGGTACGCGATGTGGCACTCGTTCCCGCCGAGGTGTCGGACCCGGGCGCGATGCGCTGGCAGGCACATCACTTGAGCTTTACGCGCTTGCTCGCCAATGGACGGGTCACCACCGGGGAGATCTTCACCTGGAGCGATACCGAGCGCGCGCATGCCTACTCGCTGACCTCGCTCGACGGCGGGTTGTCGTTTGGCCCGGTCGTGCCGATCGTCCTCGACGACAGCGTGCCGCAGGACACTGGTGCAAAGGCGCCGGCGGTATTTGCCGCGCCGGCCTATGACCCGATCGCCGACCGCCTCGTCGCAATCTGGACGTGCTGCCAGGAGGCGCAGTACGAGCGCATCCCGGTCACGCACTACGCCAGCTGGAGCGTGCCCGGCAGCGCGTCCTGGACGCCCGCCAATGGAGTTGGTCGAATCCCGACCATCCTCGGCTCGCGCTCGGCGCACCGCACCGCAACCGCGCAGGCGCCGATGACGCGCTGGACCTGGGTGGCGTGGGCCGAAGGGCCGAACGTCATCACCGTCCGCTCGTTCGACCTGAACAAGGTCATCCCGATCGATCAGTATCCAACCACGATGCCCGCGAGGTAGCCGATGCTCGAACGAACGACGCTACAACGAAGAGTCTGCTGCCTATTCCTCCTCGGCTTGCTGGGCCTGACGATCGGCTGTGGTGCGGGCGGCCTGAGCACGGCCAGTGCGCCGCGCTGGGCCTGTCCCAGCCCCATGCCCAAACCGTGGGGCGCCGATGGCCCGATCAAGGCGCAGGTACCGCTGCCAACCGCCATTCCGTCCGGCCCACAGGAATATGAGAATGTCTATTACGAGGAATGGGAGCAGGAGTATCCGAACCTTGGGCCACCATTCCCGAGCCCAACGCCCTACGCGGTCGTCGGTACGAATTACACCTTCGGGCAGCGGGTCGAAATTGCGCCATTCCATCTGACGGTCAATGCGCGCGCCGGCGCGGTCGTCGATCGCCCAGGCGTGCCCACGGGCACCCAGCAGTTGTATCTGGTTGACCTAACCTGGATCAATCACACCAGCGCGGCCATCCCGATCGACTACGCCCAGCGCGTCCACCTGCGAGCGGTCACCTCGCCGCGCGGGGCGATCGTGACTGACTCAAACTGGGGCATGAGCGCCGAGGCGCTGCAGGTGGCGAACATGCCCGCGCCACCGAGCAGCATTCCGCCCGGCGAGAGCCAGGTGACCATCCCGATCATCGGTCCAGTCGGCACACCCAAGACGGTCGACGTGGTGTTTGCGGCATCCCCTGGCATGTCACCAATGGATGCAACGGCCGTCGCAGCCACCCCGACCGCTGCACCAAATACCGATCTCGGGTCCACCGCACCACAATTCCTGACCGTACAGTGGATCGACACGAGGCTGCGCATTGGCCCGCCGTGCGCCGATGCCGGGGCAACCACCAGCTGGGAGGCGCAGCCCTGGGAAGTGTGGGGTCATCCCGCGGCGGTCGGCATTGCCGCGCCGCCAGGAGCGGCGCGGATCATCCAGCTGGCGCTGGGTCAAGTTGGCAAGCCGTATGTTTGGGGCGCGAAAGGCCCCGAACAGTTCGATTGCAGCGGCCTGGTGTCGTGGTTGTATGCGCAGATCGGCATTCCCATCCCGCTCGGCACCGCCGGGCAATGGCCGCAAATGGCGCCGGTGAACGAGGCGCAGCTGCAACCGGGCGATCTGGTGTTCTTCGATATTCAAGGCCGTGGGCGCGTCGACCACGTGGGGATGCTGGCGGGCGATCTGAATGGCGATGGCCAGTGGGATCTCATCCATGCGGCTAACCCCACACTCGGCGTGCGCATCGACTACAACATCTTTCAGTCGCCTTACTACGCCAAGCGAATCGTTGGCTTTCGTACCGCGAGATCAGGTTGAGGCTTTCAATGCATAAATCTCACCACAGCCGATATCTATTGCTACTGGCACTGCTGATCTGCATCGTCCTGCAATCGCCAGTCACCATGCTGGCTCAAACCATGCCGCCGGACCTGATTGTCACGCTGCGTGATGCGCAGGAGAAGCCGCTTGCAGGAATCAGCGTGCAGGTACGCACTATTGCCAATGGACCAGTCCTCGCCCAGGCGGTCACCGCACCGACAGGTGCGGCAGAGTTCGCCGGCCTGACGGTCGATCGCGTGGTCGTATTGGTGAGCGGAAGCCTGCCCGACGGCACACGGCTCGTTCAGCCCGGCCAGGACGCCCATGGGATTGCGCTGCTACTTGGACCACCGCCGACCCGCCTGGATCTGCGCGTCGATGCGAACGGCCAGGTGCTGCCCGACCCGGCCACGATGATTGACCCCATCCCGAATGGCCCGATCGTCGCCACGGCAGCCCCAGCAGCCGAGCCATCCCGTGCGATTATCTTTCCGACCTCGTCGACGTTCGTGCCGCGTGCGACGAGCACGCTCGCGGCTGAGGCGTCTCCCCTTGCTCGCCCTCCTGCCCCCGTGGGCGCGGCTGTGGCCGCGCCCACCAGCCCCACCGCACCGGGCTGGCTTGGCTGGGGGATCGTCGGGACAGTGATGATTGGTCTCGTCGTGCTCGTGTGGCAGCTCACCCGGCAGAGGGCGCAATGAATCGAAAGCGCAGTACAACCAGCCCGATGCGTTGGCTCCGCCATGCCGCTCTCGGCGCCGTGCTGAGCATCGTGTGCAGCGTAGCGCTGTGGCCGCGTCCCGCGCTTGCCGCCTGCGGCGCCCTCGATCTTGGCGCGTGCGTCGACGCGGTTGAGTACAGCTTCTATTATGGCCTGGCCGGCATCGGCTGGGCGATCGATCGCACCTTTTTGCAGCTGGCCTACCAGCTCGACCAGTTTCGCTGGTACCTGGTGGAAACCGCGTTCACCACCGCCTATCAGATTGTGGCTGGCTTCATCACGCCCGTGTATGTGCCAATCGCGACTGTCGCCCTCATCCTGGCCTGCCTGCTGTTTATGCTGGTGCCACTCACCGGCAATCTGAATCTGGTCAATATCCGGCATGTCCTCATTTGGGTGGTGCTGACGCCGCTCTTACTCACCATTGGCGGGCAGCTGATCGGTCAGGCCGAACAGATCCGAGCGCAGGTCGGCACATCGCTGTTCGCCCAGGCGGCGGGCGGCGCGCCGGGGGCGATCTTTGGCTCGACCGCCAGCGATATGCCTGAGCCAAAGGCGCTGTATCCCGCGAACCCATGCGGGACCGGCACTCTCGTGCGGCGCGATGGCGCGGCGATGCATATGGACGACCTTGCCGCCGCGCTACTGTATGCGAACGCCCAGGATATTCACTGTCCGGATAGAGGCGGCCCAAGCCCGGATATCCCCGACGCCTTCTATGCCACGCCGCCGGGCTACGCCTTCGACGGCTACATCGGCAACCTCGACAGCGAGGTCGAGCGGCGCGCGGCGGTCGAGGGCATGCAGCGCGGGATGACGCGCTTGTTCCAGGGGATGTTGCCCACCCTTTTGGCGGTCGCAGAATCGCTGCTCAATCTGCTGTTCTCGCTGAGCCTGCTGGTCTTGTGGATTGGCATCCCGCTCGGCCTGATGTTTGTCTACTTTCAGCACACCGCCAGTGGCATCACCTCGCTGTTCCGCCGCGCAATCAGCGTGCTGCAAGTCTCGTGGTCGAGCAGCATTGTGATGGGGCTGCTGTTCTCCTGCCTGCTGGCAGCCGCGCGGCTTGGCAATGCCACCGCCTACACCGGCTTCGCGATTGGCGCGCTCCTGCTGACACTGTATCTCTGTGTTGTCGCCGGCAAGACCTTGTTGGACAGCGTGCTGACGCTGAATGCAACCGTGCAAAGCGCGACTGGCCTCTCAGTGACACAGCCCATCGAGGTAGCTGCCGCCGCTGGTGCTGCGACGCTGGGCGTGGCCACCGCCGGCGCCACGATGGCGGTTGCCGGCGCCGTGGCAAGTGAGGGCACCAGGCGCAATACCTATGCGCTGGCCGCGATGGCCGGGCGTCTTCCCGGCGTGGCTCAGGTCGGCGAAGTTGCTGCGGCAATGGGCTGGCTCGACACCGACAGCACGCTGTTCAGCGGTATGACCGCCGGCGAGCGCAGCCTGCACAGCTGGCGATCGATGCGGGTACAGGTTCAGCGCGACGCCGAACGTTTTGCTCATGAGCGCGTGACAGCACGCAGAGATGTGACAGTCACTACGACAACGCAAGCTAGACAGCATGACCCCCAGACAACGGCGCCGGCTGCCGAAATGACCTTTGATCAACTTGGTAGTGGTGCGCAGCGTCTGCTGCTCGCGGTTGATCTGGCCCAGGCACGCCAGGATCCAATCGTCCGCGCATCGGCGATGCACTTGGAGAAGCAACAGGTGATCTATACCGAGCGCGCGAGCATTCAGACGCTGGCCGCGCTGCACGCCGTCACGGTCCCACGGGACGAGGCGAATGTCGCGCAGCTCTTGCTCGACGGCTACCGTGTACAAGAAAATCCGGTGGAGCAGACAATCAGCTATTGGAGGCCCGGGGAACCAGCAGCAGCGCCTAGCGCTTCTGCCGCAACGCCTGCTGAAACACCGGCCACCTCGGTTCCCGCTGATGGTCTCGCGCGCATCGAGGCACAGCTGGCTGGGGTGAGCGCCCAGATTACGGCACTCCAAATGGGCACTGACGGATCGTTGGGCGAGACATCCGGCAGTACCGATCGATCGCACGGCGATGCTCCTGGACGACTGACCTCCGAAGGAGGAAATGCATGATTGGCAATCGCCTTATGTGCAGACGACGTATCGTCGAGCTCATTCTCCTGATGAGCTTGCTTGCTGCTGTGCTCGGTACGACGACGCCCAACACTCTTGCCGCGCCGCGACTCTTCAGGGCGGCGGCAACCCCGACGCAAGCGCCCTCAATCGAAAAGTCGACGAATACGTGCGAGCCGAACGATCGGAGGGAGCAGGCCTGCCCGATCGCCATCGACACAGTCAATGGCCCATACGCGTTTGTGCCGGCCGGCGAGTTGGACTACTACCGCGTCGATCTTGGGGCGCCGAATGGCCTGCAAACGACCATCGCCGTGCGTTCGAGTGGCTCGCTCGATCTCCTGACCGAGATTTCCCGCGATGGCGAAACGCGGATCGGGACGATCTCCAGCCCCACGATATCGACCACGCTGGGCGCCGATATTGGCGGCGGCATCATTCTTCGCGTCGAGAACCGTGCCACCGGCGACGCCAGCGGGCAGCCCTACACCATCGAGGTGCGACGGACATTGCCACCACCGCCGACGCCAGCAGGCGCCACAAATCTGCCGCCCGATAAGCTCGAAAACAACTGGAATCCCACGACTGCCGCGCCAATCGCGGTGGGCGTGATCTACGACCTGAATTTCGTCTGTCCCGTCTCCTGGGGATGTGTTGGTGGCGATCATGATTACCTGCGCTTGCCAGTCAAACGCGGCGGGCGTTACCTGATCTGCACCTTCGATCTCGGCCCAGGTGTCGATACCGAGATCGACCTGTTCTGGGGAACCTCGGATACGCCGATTGCCGGCAACGACGACGCGCGACCGAACACCAGCTTCTTGAGCGTGCTGCGCTGGGTCGCGCCTGCTGATGGAGACGTGATCATCCGGATTGCCCCGCGCACCGGCGGGACTAACCCACTGGTGTTTGACGAAAAAGCCAGCACCTACCGCTTTGCCGTCGCGCTCGGCGAGAGCGCATTCGCCAGGCAGCTCGAGCAGCGTATCGCCGAGCAGACCAATATGCCGGCGCGCACGTCGCAGAACAGTCCTATACAGGAGGGTAGTGGCCCACGTGGCACGAGCGCACCAGCGCCAGCGCCAACCACCACCCAGAGTGCCGCGGCTCCATCTACTCCTGCCGCCCCTGCAGCGGCGATGACACCATCGGGCGCGACCACGCGCGGCCAGGCGATCGTCGTCTCGAAGGAAACCGCCTTTCGCATCGCGCCCAATCCGCTCGCGAGCCTGATTGAGATGCTGCCATCGGATGCCATGGTGACACTCGCTGGCCAGTACAACGGGCTGTGGGTCAGCGCAACCACCGAGGAGAGTGTGCTGCCAGGCTGGATACTGGGCACGGATCTGCGCAGAGTGAAGGCCAGTCAGGCAACTACGGTCGTCAGCCCGACGGCTTCCCTACCAGCGCAGAGCGCACCCGCCGTGCCAGCCACACCAATGCCGGGCGGCACGAGTGCAGAGTCGATCCGCGTGCGGGAGGTCGCGCCATTGCCACTTGAGCCCGGGCCAGCCGCGCCGCCGCGAGCGTCGTTGACGGTATCGGTCACACTTATCGTCGCACCCACACTGTCGCCAGCACCAGGAGCGAGCGGGCGAACGCCAACACCCGCGCCAGCGACGCCGCTCGCCGGTCTGCGCGTGCAACTCATAGACGCATTCGGCGATCTGCTGGCCGAGGCGATCTCCGGCGCGAACGGACAGGTCACATTCACGCACGACATCGCAGTGGGCAGTGGCCTGGCCGTGCGCATTCCCGCAACTGGGCTGGAGGCGCCGATCGATCCGAAGGAGCCAGTAATCACGATCGCCATTCCGCGAGGAGGCCAGCCATGACGATGCGAAGCAACACCCTTGCCGCCGACGAGCGCGCCGACGCGCGTTTCTACGAGCAGGTCGCCGCACACTATCGTGATTACCTGGCATACCTGGAGGCGCAGCTGGCGCTGCTCGACATCCAAACATCACGCGCTTCAGTCGCGTTTGAACGTGCTGAGGCGCGTGACGAGGAGGAACGCGCCGCGCGCGCCACCATTGCGAATATTCCACCCGTCAGCCGCGCGCTGTTCGACGCGGTGGTCGAGCAGGAGCGGCTGGAGAGTGGGCAGGAGAGCGCGGACCCCGACGAGGCGTTACGCGAGGCGCTGCGTGTGTTACACGACGAAGCGCAGGGGATTGGCACGGAGGGCGGCAAAGGCTTGTTGCCTCGCGGCAAGCCGGAGGCGATCAAGTGGTACGCCGTCGACGTGGCGGCGCTGCGCGCCGCGCCGACTGCGGCCGCCTACGCCGCCGGCCCGGATCGACGCACGCGCCAGCGGATTATCTGGCAAGCCGGCGCAGCGATCGCAGTCATTCTGCTGGCGCTGATCTGGCTGTTCATCCCCAAAGGCGCCGCGCGGCCAGTGACTGGCAGCGTGCAGAGCGCCAGCGCGAATGGCGCGCCGCTGACCGCCTGGCCGGTACAGAGAATCGTTGTCACCGCCAGCCACGGCGATGAGCTCACGCTGCCGGTCTCCACAACGACTGGGCTGGCATGGCCGAACACGAGCACGAACGAACCGCGGGCCTACTGGCGCAGCGACAGCGTCTGGCCGCTGCGACTGTGTGTGCCGGCCACACAGCTCCCGAACCTGGCCGGCGTCCGCCTTATCGCCGGCGGTGCGCAGCCCGAGCGCCGCTATACGATCGCCGAGGCATTGCCCGCCACGCCGGATCTCATTCTGGAAGCATGCCAGGCGCAGCGGGATGCACCGACCGCGCGCGTGGGGGTGCTCAAGGAGACAGTTCCACCAGCAGTCCATGCCGTTGGTGAAACGGCCAGCTTGCCCCAGGGTCCAATGACGGTCAGCGCGATCGCCTTGACTGGCCCTGGGGAGGATCCGAGTCTGCCAGCCGACACTGCGCGTGTCAGCGTGCGCATACGGACGCCGCACCCGCTGGACTGGCCGTTGCTCGCGCCGACGCTGCTGTTGCCGAGCGGCGCAGCCCTCTCTCCGGGCGATACGGTCGTGACAGCTGATGGCGCCGAGTTGCGCTACCTCATACCGTTGCCAAGCGGGCCGCTGGTGGTCGCCTGGCGCATCACACCCAGTGCGGATGCGCCGCAACTGCGCTGGCGCACGACGCTGGAACGACGGCCATCGCGGGCGGCGGTCCTCAGCGATGCCTTGGCGGTCGGCACTCCGCAGGTCACGTCTGGGGAAACGCCCGGGACAATTGTCGCAACGATCCACATCACCAATCGCCGTTCGACGCCTTTGCAGCTGAGCAGCGCGGACATCTCGCTCATCGCCAACAACCGGCCGCTCGCGACACCGGATCTGCCCGCACTGCGGCAACCACTCGGCCCGCACGAGCAGCGCACGCTTGTGATCACAGCGCCGCTGGAGGAACACGAAACGCTGCTACTGACGGTCGGCGTCAGCCGCTTCGCACTTGAACGGGCGGAAGGGCGGTGATGCCGGCGAGAAGGGTGGACTCGCCATCCATTGAGGATTATCGAGTTTGACTGCTTTGAGAAAGGATACACGTCAATGCAACCGTTTATCGATCTGTTCACTCAGCTTCAGACCAACCTGTTGACCGTCGCGCCGATCGTCGCGGTGTGCGCAATCGCGCTGTGGTTTCTGATGAACGCGCTCGCGCCGGTGATCCCCGATTGGGGCCAGGCCGCGCGGGGTTACCTGCAGCGCATTCTCATCGGCGTGATTGTCGTCGGCGCGGCGACCACGCTGGTTACTGCCTTTATGGCGCTTGGCGGCGGCTAGGAGCTTCTACTACTCGGCTCCGAGCGGCTGCTGACAATCGCGCGCACGAACGCGGCGATGGCTGCTTGCAACGCGTCAGTGATCTGCGCATCGCTCAACATTGCCGCCACATCGCGGCGATTCGGAGGCAGCGGGATCGTGAAGGATGGATCGCTGATCAGCGAAGCAGACATCGTCTTGAGCGTTTCGCTCAGCGAGGCCAGCACATAGGTTGAGCGTGGTGAGATGTTGATCAACGCGACTGGCTTGCCAGGAAATTCAAGACTGCTCACTAACCAGTCGAGCGCATTTTTCAACACACCTGGCACGCCATGCGCATACTCCGGGCTGCAGATCAGCACTCCGTCGGCGCGTCCAATCCGCTCGCGCAGCTCACGCACACTCGCGGGTGGTGTGTCGCCCTCGCGGTCGAGATCCGGATTGAAATAGGGCAACTCGGCGAGTTCATCATAAAGCGAGATCGTCACATTGGCCGGCGCTACGGCTAGTAACGCCTGGAGTACAGCGGTGTTCGACGAGGCCGCGCGCAGACTGCTGGAAATGGCAAGCAGCTGAAGTGTTCGGTCGATCGCAGGATCTTGAGTCACGCGTTCATCCTTCGGCTTTCAGTTCGTATCCGCCCCTAAGCAGTGTGCATATGGCCAAGTATACCACCGTAGCCGAAGTGACCCGATCGGCTAGGAGAGTAATCATCATGAGCTACCGCATGCTCGAAGAACTTCAGAATCGGCGTAAGGAGAAGGTCGCGGTGTTCCTGACGTTTGAAAACATCGTCGGGCTGATTGTGGTGTTCTTTCCGGTCTTTTTGGGCAGCGGCGCGCTGCCGCTGCTCGTACGTGGTCCACTCTGCGTCGGCGCGGCCGTGCTGGGCGTGGCGCTCACGCTTGAGATCCACGGGCTGGCGCTGTACGAGCAGCTGCTCTGGCGCGTGCGCGGTACGTTGCGCCTCAGGTTGCGCGGCGACATCATCACGCCGGACGATCTGGCTGGCGCCATCCCGCCCGACGCGCCGGAGCATCCACTGGCGCTCGACGGGCCGATCCAGGCAATCCAGCGTACCCGTGTCGTCGCTCGCCCGCATGGAGGTCGGAATGCAGATACTACAGCTCAGTAGTTTTCCAATCGAGCAGGTCGCCAACCTGGAAGCGCTTGAACTGGAACTCGCGGCCTGGTTCAGCGCGCGCGACTACCCGGTGCGATTACTTGCCTACTCGAAAGCGTTCAATATGCGCCCGGCAATCGCGCGCGTCGAGCAGGCACAGGCGGGTATGGCCTACATGCATCAGGCGGTGGCGCCGCTGCTGCGCGCGATCGACGCGTACCTGGAGGGCGATGCCGAGGCCGACCCCGCCCCGCTGCTGCGCCAGCTGCCGCCCTCGCTCCTTGCGATCCTGGTCGAGGCGACCGCCACCGCGCCCAGCCTGCAACGCCTGCTGTGCGGAATTGGCTATCTGGAGGACGATTCGCGCAGCGGCTGGGCGGCGCTCGCCGATGCCTTGGACCTGCTGCTGTGGCGCCTGCCCTGGACCAAAGAGGCCATCCGCTTCTACGAGGCGATGGAGCAGCGCCATCTGCGCGCCGCAACCTATCTGCTGCTGACCTGGGAACCGCCCGATGTCTCGACGCAGTCGCTCGTCACGACGCTGCGGCATGCTTTCCGCCGGCCTGTGCGCGCTTTGCACGCGCTGCCGAGCGTGATTGCCGGCCCCTACCGCGAGACGATGCAGCGGCTCGATCCGCTCGAAGCGAGCCGTCCCTGCTATGCGCTGCTGCACGCCTACGATATGCAGGATGTCTGGGACGCGACCACGCTGCACCCGCTGCTGGCCGCACCCTACGATGTCGCGCTGGCAATCGATATCCTCACGCTGCCGCGCGCCAAAGCCCAGCGGCTCGCCGAACTGGCCCACAATGCCGCCAATCTGGTCGCGAAAGACAAGAAGCTGCTGGATATGCGCGCCGAGCGCGTCACGCACGACTCGCAGTATGCGCTGCACGAGCTGCGCCATCAGACCCTGCATGAAATTCAGCTTGCCGTGTTGGTTGGCGGCGCGACGCCCGAGGAGCTGGAGGTCAACGTCGCCGATATTCGCGACCGGCTCGGTTCCAAGATGCGCCTGATGCGCGCGGTGGGCGCGCAGGGCGAAGTCTTGAAAATGTTCAGCACCACGCCGCGCAATCGCCTGGAGGCGCCCTGGAAGCCGCGTACTCAGCTCTCGCACGCGGTCGGCTGCATGGCCGGTATCGTCGGGCTGCATCGCACCAACGCCACCGACGGCATCTTTCTGGGCATCGACGCCATTCGTCGCGCGCCAATCTTTATGGACCTGTTTGCCCAGCAGCAAGCCGCGCACACGGTCATTCTCGGCAAAACCGGCTATGGAAAAACCGTGTTTTTGAACCTGCTGGCCGAACGCTCCGCGGCGGTCAGCGGCATGCAGGTGATCGGCATTGATACGTTTGCGAACGGCTTTCGGGTTGAAGCCGCACTGGCGGGCGCGAGGTGTTACGCGATCGGGCTGCAACAACGGGTCAATATCTTCGATGTGGTGTATGCGAGTGAGAGCGAGGGCGGCTGGCTAGCGAACCAATCGCTGCACGTCGTCGGCCAGCTGTCGTTGCTGTTGGGCGAGCCGGGGCAGACCCCCGATGGCAAGAAGCGCTATATCCCGCGCACGTTTTCGACTCGCGAGCGTGGCGTGCTCGGGCGCGTGATTGTGGCGTTGTACCAGGCGCATGGCACGACGCCCGATACGCCGGTGAACCAAACCCCGATGCTGTCCGATCTCGTAAGGCTGCTGGAAGCGGAGAGCGATCCGGTGGCGCTCGAGCTGGCGACCGATTTGCGCTACCTGCTCTACGGCACGCTGCAGCGTGACGCCACCACGCTGACGCCCGAGGGCGCGGCCTTCAATGGCCATACCACAATCGACTGGACGTTTGCCCACGATATCGTCTACTTCGACTTCAAACAGGTGCCGGAGATCTTGTTACCCTTCTATTACTTGCAGGCCATTGGGGCGATCAATCGCTACCTGCGCCGGCCCGACAGGGATCTCCAGCGCAAGCTGTTTGTCGAAATCGACGAGTTTGGGTATGCCGCGCAGGTCGAGGCGGTCGCGCGCCTGGCCGTGGAGATCTGCAAGACCGCGCGCAAATATGGCTGCGGGATGGTACTGGTCGACCAGAACCCGCTGACGTTTTTGGAGACTGAGAGCGGCAGGCAGATCTTCGAGAATGCCAACGCGCGCATCCTATTCCACCTCGACGATATTGCCGCGCGCCAGGTTGGCGAGGCGATGAGCGACCTGACCGAAGAGCAGATCGCATTCTTGCCGCAGGCGCAGCCGGGCGAGTGCCTGGCGATAATCAAGAACGATGTCTACCGCCTCAATGTCGAGATGCACCCGCTCGAAGCGCGTGCATTTATCGGCTCGTAAGCATAATCACCTGATACAGGAGGCCACGAGTGCGACAGCTGGTTGTTCTGTGGGCGTTCCTTCTCATACTGCTCGGCTGCGCAAGCACCCCACCCGTCACCCTGACCGCGGCTGCAGTTCACTCGCGCTGGATTACGGCGGTGCGTGAAAACGATCGTACCGCCGCGCTGGAACTTGTCAGTGCGGACCGCGCACAGCGGGAGCAATTCGTCGACGAGGCGCTCGGCGCAATCCAGGACCTGCAGACTGCGCCCCACAGCCCCACCGGAGTGCTGCGCAGCGTGGATGTCCGCGACCCGACGGTGCACGGCGCCGGGCAACGCGGAATCAGTATCTGGCATTTCGAACGCAAGACCTGGTGTTACCAGACCGAGCTGAACCGCACAGCCGCTGGCTGGCGAGTGAATGGGTGGGGCCAGGTTGCACATTGTCCATAGAACGGTTGCAATATGAAGCGATACACACTACCACACATCGATTGGCCCAGGTTGGCTCTGCCCGATCTGGTCCTGATAGCAGTCTATGCTACCTTTGTGCATATCAATCGCCCGCTGGCGATGCATGGCGATCTGGCAGTGCTGTTCCTGGTCCTCCAGGAAGCCTGCGTGATTGGACTGGCCTTGACACGCCGGCGCGCAACCGCAACGTGTCCATGGGACTCGCCACCTGCGATGCTCGGTTGGTGCGGCACACTCGCGCCATTGTTTGTCCGTCCAGCAGAGTTGGCGCCTCCGCCCTGGCCGATCGTAGGCGGCGTTGTGCAGATAATTGGCCAGGCGCTCGCGCTCAGCGCAACCCTTGCGCTGGGACGCAGCTTTGGCATTGTCGCGGCCAACCGCGGCGTCCAGACCGGCGGCCTCTACCGGATCATCCGCCATCCGCTCTACGCGGCCTATCTGCTGGCGTTTGGCGGATTTGTGCTGGCGCACCCATCGCGTGCCAACAGCATTTTGCTGTTCATCTGGCTCGGCATTCAGGTGGCGCGCATCCACGCCGAGGAGCGCCTGCTCGACGCTGACGCATCCTATCGCGCCTATGCCGCGCGGGTGCGCTTTCGCTTGCTGCCTGGCATCTGGTGAGGAGGAACCCATGATCGATTGGACACTCTGGCGTATCGATGGCGCGGCCAGCCAGATTGCGCACGATCGCCTGGCGGAAGGCTTGCGGCTGCATGTCGCGCACAGCCCGCTCACAACCCTCACCATGCGGATTGGCGCGCAGCAGCGCTGGTATGTCGCGCTGGCGGGGTGTACCGGCTGTGCGTGCGACCACTGCCGCCTTGGCTGTCCGGCCGCGCTGTTTCGGCGCCTGTTCGCTTCATGTGTCAGCGGAGCGGATCTGCGGGCAGTTCCTCCGCCGCAGGGCCTGGCCTGCCGCCCCTATACGCGTGGGATCTTCGCCTGGCCGGGTGCCGAGTCGATGCCCTGCGCCGGTACGCTTGACAACTGGAACGACGCGCGGCTGATCGTCCACTGGCGGCGCTATGGCGCGCAGCTGTGCGGTTCGGCGCTGCTGCTGGCGAGCGTGGACGGTCCCGACCCGGCCAGGACACTGCGCGGATACCACTGGCGCACGCTTGGGCTGCCGGCCTGGATGGTTGCACGCTGGAGCCAGGCCGCCGCACCGCCAGCACTGCCATTCGGCGCGCCCTGGCAGCATCCGCTGTTCCTGCTCTTGCCAGATGGACAGGCAGAACCGCAGGTCTTGGAAAGGGAACATGACCCCGCAAGTTCGCCAGCTTATGGTCCGTCATCGGAGGTGTAATCGTGCGCGGCTCGGCCTCACTCAGAACAGCAGAGCGTGCAGGGCGCCACGCTATCCTGCTGCAGGAACGCGATCTGGCAATGCTGCACTCACTTGCCGAGGCGCAGCTGCTGACCGCCGAGTGTCTGGAGTGGCTGCATGCTCCATCCTGGCGGACGCGCTATCGACGCTGCGCCGAGCAGGCTAGTGATATGAGCGCAAAGCCATATAAGCCCAACTCGAACCTGTATCGCCGTTTGCGCGGGCTCTGCGAATACCAGTATATCCGGCGCATCACCCGTGCAGTCGACCATGCGCGCGGTGGGTATTACCGGCTCCCCGATGCCTTTCTGCTGGCACGGAGCGGCGCCGAGATACTCGAAGAACGCTGGGGCATTGAATTGGAGACCGTCTCCGTTCGGTTCTATCGCACCCGAGCGATCCAGAATCTGGATCACGCGATCGCTATTGGCCGCCTGTATGCCGCGTTGCGCGCTGAGTTGGAATACCGCGGCCGCCAGTTTGCGTACTGGCAGGGCGATACCCTGCTCTCCCGCGGCGCCTACGATCGCATCCCCGTCGTCGGAGTACGCGAGCCGCTGCCGATACTTCCTGATGCGACCTTTGTGCTCGACACGATGCGCTATGTAGTCGAAATCGATCGCGGCACGCGCCCGCTGCGCTCCTGGGCGGAGAAGATCCGTGCCTACGAGGCCTACCAGGGCAGCGCCCGGCTGGCAACTCGCTACCAGACCGACCAGTTTCGCGTGCTGATCGTCGCGCCGACCCCGACGAGGCTGATGCGCATTGCCGAGGAGATCGCCCGCGTCACACGCCAGGCCAGCGCTGACTATCTGTTGTTGCACGCCGAGCACGTGCATCCAACCACCATCCGGCGCGGCTGGCAGCGCATCGTGAGTATCGAATGGACGCCCTGGCGGATGGTCGACCGGCTTATCGAAGAGCCCACGCTGACGCTTGCCCCCCACCCTCTCTGGGAGAATGTATGAAAGGCGCACTGGTCCAGCAGCGGCAAGTTTCGCCGCGCACCCGCCAGCAGCAGCAGAGCCGGCTGTGGAGCATGCTGCTCCTGCTGTGTGTCCTTGGCCCGCTAACCGTGCTGAGCGGTGCAATCTTGTGCGGTCTGGCCCGTGCGGTTAAGAAACCGCGCGCCTTCGCCTGGCTGGCGCTCGGCGGCGTCCTCGGACTGGCGCTGCTGGGATGGCACTGGCACACACTACTCGCCGAACTCATTACTTTGCGCGATGCGGCCAGGCCGTTTGGCGCCATCCTGAGACCTACACCCAATCATCCTACGTCGTTCCGTCAGGTTCTTGCGACATTCGCAGCCCTCTGGCCAAACCTCTGGCTGCTCTGGCGCCAGTCGCTCTTGCTTGCGCCCATGGTCGCGAGTTACATTCATAGCTCCAAAGTCAGAACAGCCGAGGATCTCGAGCGCGAGCGCGCGACGCGCCAGGAACGGGCCGAACGGGCTGCGACTAGGCATGCCGCCGCACAGAGCGCCAAGGCGCCGGCCGCCGCGGCAGGCCACCTGGTGCTGGGCGTGCCCATCAGCGGCGATCTTGGTTGGGAGCGTGGCGGCTGGTTTACCTACCCGGCCGCGGTTCTTGGCCGGCATCTGGTACTGATTGGTGGCAGCGGCAGCGGCAAGACCGAGACCTGTAAGCGCCTGGCTGCCGGCGCGGCGCAGGTGTATGGCTGGAAGGTGTTCTACCTGGATTGCAAGGGCGATGACGACACCGCTGAAGCCTTCCTCACTGCGATGCGATCGGTGGGGCGGACCAGACTGGCGTACTTCCCGAGTGAGCGCTACGACGGCTGGCGCGGCGATGCGACCGCGCTGCTGAACCGGCTGCTGATGATTCTGGATTTTAGCGAGCCGTACTATCGCGATCTAACACGCATGCTGCTCTCGCTCGCGCTTGAGGCCCCACCTGGCCCGCCGCGCTCCAGCACAGAACTGTTGGCACGGCTGAACCTGGATGACCTGGCGGCTCGGTACGCTGGCATGCCGGAGGCGCGCGAGCTGAGCGGGCTGCGCACCGTCGATGCCCAGGCAGTCTATAACCGCTATCGCGCCTTCTTCAAAGCGCTCGGCGGTGCGCTCGACGGTCACTGGGCCTTCGAGGACGTCGACGCGGGCTATGTTCTACTACGCGGGCTGGAGTTGAAAGACCAGACCTCCAGCCTGGGGCGCTACATCCTCGAAGACTTCGCACACTATGTCGCGACACGCAAGCCCAAAGACAAGCGCGTACTGCTGATCGTCGACGAGTTTCCGGCGATCGCGTTCGGCGGCGCGAACGCCGCCAGCCTGTTCGAGATGGTGCGCTTCCACGGCGGTGGCATCGTCGTAACCGCACAGAGCTATGCCGGTATGGGGAGTGAGGTCGATCGGATTCTCGGCGCGGCAGCCGGGCTGATCCTCCATCAATGTGCCGACCCGGAGCGGCTGCTCGCGCGTGCCGGGCAGAGCCTGGCGTTCCAGCGACGCATCACGTTCACCGAGCGCGGGATGGGTGCGGCGGTGAAAGAGTATGCGATTGGCGAGGGCATGCTGGCCGAAGCTGAGGCGCTCAAGGTCGACCCAAACGCGGTTAAGCAGCTCGGGCCGGGGGAGTGTGTCGTCATCGTCGGTGGACGGGCGCAGCACATCATGGTGAGTCAGATTGGACAGCCGTCCCAAGCCCCCCTTCCAGCCGTTGCTGCGGACGCAGTCCTGGAGATAGATCGCCCCAACCGCCAAACACGCCGTCTCTCAGACACGAGTGCGACCCTGACCGCGGAATTGCCGAGCACTGCAAGCCCTTCGGCGCCAACTGTTAGCCCGCCTACTGAGGATTCCATCTACGAATACGAGTGACGTGGTCCGCATCGTTTGTTGCTCTGTAGTTGCCGTATGACGCTAATCCCAGGGCGCATTGCCGCGGGCGACTTCGTGTGTATCTTCGTGCCCGCCGCGTGCCCCCGCTGCTCTGGTGCTGGCGGGGTGTTCGATTGTATTTTCAACGTTGCGGCGGCTCATGGTATATAGCGAACTCAGTTAAACTTTTGCCAGCACATGACGAAGGTTGATAAGGGTGTAGGCAAGAAGGTGAAATCCGAAAAAATAGATCTTCTTGCGCTCAAACCGGATCAGTAGTCGCTTGAACTTGTCAATCCAGGCAAAGGTG
>WNFV01002959.1_pt1 | contig 25761 bp, 23 predicted proteins | sample 5400101 | NCBI WGS metagenome assembly WNFV01 (sample SAMN13153361, study PRJNA577476) | soil metagenome | isolation source: 115 cm soil or saprolite under grassland replicate 1 | place: USA:California | collected 2016-06-15
AAGTATCTCTTGCTCCCGACTAGGCACCCGTTTGCCTCCCGGAAGGAGTTCGGGGACTACGAGCGGAGCTGCACGGCACGGGGCGCGACCATCGGTGGAAATCCGAAGGCCCGTGACCCGGGCCTACGTTGATTGCGTTGAGTTTCTGTGGAAGGCTTTTGGAATGCAACCTGGACAGCGAGACGCCAGGTAGAGCGCAAGCAATCGAGACGCCTCTTCACGCGACCATCGGGTTCTCAGAAGTGCTGACGGAGTGAGCTCAACGAGAAGCAGGAGGAGCACCTCAAAGACATCTACGCTTCCGGGACGCCATTTGCTGTCTCTGATCAACGATATCCTCGACCTTTCGAAGATCGAGGCAGGGCGGATGGAGCTCGAACTTATGGACTTCGTCGAGCGCCGTTCGTCCCCGCTCGAGCCCTCGATCCGCGCGGGTCCGCCTGGGCCGCGTCATCCTTGAGGAGGGTAGTCTCTGCCCTTCGGGTAATGCGAGCAGAAGACCTCCAGGGAACCCGTCAGCTCACGAGCTTCGCCGCGACGTCCGCCGGCACCTGTGAGCGCAGCTCCGGATACGCCTCGAGAAGGCGCGCAATGTCGGCCAGATCCTTCTGGCGCTTGCTCGGCCGGCGAGTCGCATCCGTTACCGCCCAGATCTTCCCGTGCAGCACGTCCTCGAGGCGAGCCACCGGCAGGCGGACGCCGAGGACGTCGCGAGGCGCCGCCCGGTCCACAAAGGCGAAGTATCGTGGATCGGTCTGGATCTGGGCCCGAAGGTCGGATCCCGCGTCGGACACGTTCAGGCTATGGGCAAACCGCTCGACGGCGAAGGCCTCGCGCAGGAGCACTTCCGCACGCGCCAACTGCTCCACGGCGACGGCAAGGTCGAGATCGAGACTCACCACGGGCTCGGCGTACGCATTCACTGCCTGACCACCGACGACGCAAAAGCGGATGTCGTGCTCGGTCAGCAGGGCGATCAGCCGATCGAGGAAATCCGCTCGGTCGAGAGTCACGGCCTTCCAGAACGCTCGGGCACGCATGGATGGCTCACGCTCGCCGCTATCATACCGGACGGAAGGCGCACCGGCAGATTCCAGTTGACGACGTGAACGCGCTCCTCGCCCAGGCTCAACGAGCCTATGCCGTCTTTGCGATAACGCCGGCCGGCGTGATCGCGACGGACCCGCTCAACGCGGACGCGGTCCTTCAGCTCGCGGGCCCCGGCGCGACGGCCTGGAGCAGCTGGGCCATGCCTGCAAACAGCGCAGCCAGCGTCGCGGCGGTCTCGGGAGGCGCTTCGATCACGAGGCCGCCGTGGGCGGTTCGCTGCACCGTGAGCCCTGAGAAGAGCTTCTGGACGTCGACCGCGGACGGCGGCGGCGCCGGCTCGGGCGCACCCGGGACGCGGGCGTCCCGCGACTCGTCGCCCGCGGCCACGACGGCGTCGATCTCGCGCTCGGCGGGGCCGTCTTCCGGCTCGGCGGCCTCCGCGCCGCGCGCCGGGGCGCGCTCCAGGGCCGGCGCCACGATCCGCTCGATCCGGGAGAGGAAGCTCCCCGAACGCTCGAACGCCACCTCGTCGCTCGTTCCGTCGAACAGCCCCACGAAGAAGGCCTGCTTCGTCCCCACGAGGTCCGAGATCCGCGACTCGATGCCGGGCTCGCTGACCAGGTTGTAGACGTCGATCGGGCGGTTCTGGCCGAGGCGGTAGATGCGGCCGACCCGCTGCTCGAGGACGGCCGGGTTCCACGGCAGCTCGATGTTGATGCAGGCGCTCGCGGCGCGCTGCAGATTCAGGCCCACGCCGCCCGCATCCGTGGCGAAGAGGACGCGGCACGCGGGGTCGTCGTGGAACTCCACGATGTTCTGCGTCCGGCGCTTCTGGCCCTCCTCACCGGTGAAGAACGCCGCCCGGACGTTGTCCCGGGCGAGTACGTCGCGCGTGGCCCAGTGCGCCAGGCGGAGCATTCTCCGCCACTGGCTGAACACCACGACCTTGCGCCCCTGATCGAGGGCGATCTGGACGATCAGCTCCCGCAGCTCCAGGAGCTTCGGGCACGAGAGCCCCTTCAGCGTGGTCTCGGTGGGCCGCTCGATCCTCGACAGGTCGGGCCAGATCTCTTCGAACCGGAGCTGGGCCAGGCCATTCGCGATGATCCGCTGGGTAGTGAGGAGCATCATGAGCTTCAGAAACTCCGCCTGCGTCAGCGGCCGCCGCTTCGAGCGCGCCAGAAGCTGCGCGATCGGCATGTTGAGGGCGTCGTGCTCCTCGACCTGCTCGGGCGTCATCTCGATGGGGATCCTCGTGTCGGTCCGCTCCGGGAGCTGGCTGAGCACCTCCTTGCGGGTGCGCCGGATCATGCAGCCGGCCAGGCGGCTCCGCAGCGTGTCGAGGTTGCGGACGCCGCCGATCTCGGTCGTTCCGTCCACCGGTGTCGTGTGCCATGGCACCAGGCGCCACTTCGGCTCCAGCGCGAGGTCGTCCACCCACTCGACGATGGACGCCAGCTCGTCGATCCGGTTCTCCATCGGCGTCCCGGTCAGGACCAGACGGAAGGGCGGATCGAGCTGCTTCACCGTGAGGGCGGTCTTGGTCGCCCAGTTCTTGATTCGCTGGGCCTCGTCGAGCACGACGAGATCCGGGTGCCAGTCGCGGACGATTCCCAGATCGCGGAGGAGCTGTTCATAGTTGGCCACGAGGAACCCGCGGCGGCACGCGGCGAACGCCGCGCGGCGCTGGCCGGGGTTGCCATCGATCACGGCGGCGGGTGCGTCGGTGAAGAGCCGCCACTCGCGGAGCCACTGTGGTTTGAGCGCGGCGGGGACGACGAGCAGCCCACGCCGGACGCGGCCCGCGTGCCAGAGCGCGTGGCAGGCGGCGATGGCCTGCGCCGTCTTTCCGAGGCCCATGTCGTCGGCGAGGAGGAGCCGCCCGCGCGAGAGGAACCGTTCGACGGCCTCTCGCTGGTACGGGTAGAGGCGCTGCTTGAGCGTCCGGAGCGCTTCCTTGAGACGGTCGAGGTCCTGCGCGCCCTGACTCGCGCGCGCGATTCGTCGGCGGTCTTCCTGAAGCAGGGCGTAGAGTGCGGGTTCCCCGCGCCCATCGCCAAGCGCGCCGAGGAGTTCCTCCACGACCTGCCGCCGCCGCCCCGGACCCCCGGGGACTTCGAGCGTCCAGCCTCCCGCCTTCGCGGGACGCAGCCACCGCCTGAGACCGGCGCCGGGCGTGCCGTCGACCCAGCGGACCTGCGCCAGCCAGTCGCCCGGGCCGGTGAGCGGGCGGATCGGGTCCCATCGCAGTGGCGACTCGTTCGGGGCGGGCTCCCGCCTGGCCTTCTCGAAGGCGCGCGGCTTCGCGGTGAGGTCCTCCAGCACGGCCAGCAGGTGCTTGCACAGGCCGAGCGAGCTGCGAAGGAAGTCGGCGCAATCGCAGTGGCCCACGATCGGGTCGAGGCGACGGAGCAGGGTGCGATAGGGCCGCGCGGGCGAGCCCTTGCGCCGGGTCGCGTACAGGCCGAGGAGGCGGCCCCCGCCCGGCCGGGACACGATCCGGAGCCCGTCGGCCTTGCCGAACGCGACCCGGCGCAACAGCGCCTCGAGCGCCTCGCGGCGGACCGGCCAGTCGGCCTCGGCGGTGACCGCGAGGATGTGGCGGACCACCAGCTCCGGCGGCACGGCCCCGTGGCGGACCACCAGCTCCGGCGGCACGGCCCCAGTTTTTCGATGGGCGCGCGCGAGCAGAGCCTGATAGGCCTCGACCTCGATCGTGGTGTCCATGGTCCCTCTCCGTGCGACGGTCGACCCTCGCGATACTGCTTTGTGGATAGCAATGCCGTCAAGGAGCGCCGAGGTCGATCCGTTCACTCGCCCGCCCGGACAGCTTGCGCGCGGTCAGGTCGTCGCCTAAAGCCTCGAGGCCATTCCTTGCGGGTGTGAGCGCGCACGCAGTTAAGGACAAGAATCGGTTGACGATCGCGCCGCGCCGATCTAGGCTCCGAGCACTTTTCGTGGCACATCCCGAGCACCTCGTCTCGAGGGGGAAAGGATGGCACAGTCCGGCTCTCTCAGCGTATCGGGATACAGTCTGGTGCTGGCGTTTCACCGAATGGACAGGGTGGGCGGGGGCGCGGCGGCAGCAACAAGCGTGAAAGCCCGCTTTCCGGATCCGGCCAAGCTGTTCATGGATCTGCGCACGGCGCGCGCGACGAAAGCCGTCTCGGCGTCTTACCTCAAGCGCGCCGCCGCAGCCGATGCGCCGATCACCTACCCGAACCTCGGCATCACGCTAGGCTATGCCGACGCGGGTGGGCTCAAGCGGATCAAGAGCCATCCCGGCATCGCGGCGGCATACCCCGCGCCGCTCTTGCAGCACATCCGCCCGGTCCGGTCGCTGCCGCAAAGCTCACCAAGAAATATACGTGGGGCCTCAAGCGTCTCAACGTCCCGAAGCTGTGGGCACAGGGACTCACCGGAAAGGGCGTCTTGGTGGGTCACCTCGACACCGGCGTGGACTGCAAGCATCCCGCCCTCAAAGCGTCTCATCAGCCGCAACATGCTCCCCGTGTTCGCCATTTGGAAACGAGGGACCCAATACCAGCCGGTCGCCGGGAAACTATCCCGGCACCCTCGCGCTCGGCGCGGTCGACGACTCGGACCATACGGCGGCCTTCAGCGGCAGCCAGCACTTCAAGCGCAAGGGCGATCCGGACAAGCCTGACGTTGTGGCGCCGGGCGTGGACGTCATCTCGGCGAAACCGGGGGGCGGTTACCAGAGCATGGACGGCACCTCCATGGCCACGCCACACATGGCAGGCGCCGCCGCGCTACTGCTCGAGGCCAAGCCGCAGGCGTCGGCCCAACAATTGATGGACGTCTTCGAAAAATCCTGCGACGCGATCACCGGCGAGCCGGCCTTGCGGCACGGGGCCGGACTCATCCAGCCGGAACGAGCGCTTGCCCTGCTGTAGACGCGGCCTCGGTTGACGTCGTTCGCCGCGCCCGGGTGGTGTAGACTTCCAGCGTCATGAGGAAGAAAGGCGCGAAGCGGGTGGTTGGACCGGTGGGTGGGCGGCGTCGCAAGATCGATCCACGTCTACAGCAGGTGCTGAGCCGCGCCTCCGCCGATGCCACCATCGATGCGGTGATCATGTTTCGCGACCAGGGCAAGGGCGCTGTCGGCACGAAAAAGTCCGGACCGGAGAAAGCGGTCGAGCAGCTCGCCCGCACCGAACCGATCGAATACAACTTCTTTCCGAATCTCGGTGCCGTTGCCGTGCGCACGAACAGCCGCGCGCTGAAAAAGCTGCTCGATCTGCCGGACGTCACAACCGCAACGGTCGACGAACTGAGCAGAGAGTCACCCTAGAGCGTTTCGCGAACGTGCGGTCTACGCATCCAGGACCCGTCGCTACGCCCGCAGATCAAGAAGCTGACCGTCGTCGAGGACCCGGAGTTCACCCGCCGCTACCCCGCCGAGTCCTGCACGCGCATCGAGGTCGCGACCACCGACGGGCCGCGGCTGATGGAGGAGTCCCGCTACCCGAAGGGACACTCCCGGAACCCGCGCACGGACCAGAGGTCGAGAGGAGCGTAGAGCATAAGCGACATTCTGCCTATCGGGTTGACTCCGAACGGTACAGCATGTTGTAGGTCGTGGGGCCATGGACGCCCGAGGCGAGCCCCAACAGGGTCTGGAACGCGGCCATCGGGGTGCGTCGGCGGTTGAACCGAAAGGCGAACTCGTCCAGGTAGGCTTGGAGGTGATCGTGACCGACGCCGTGATGGGTGCAGGACCGAGCCCGCCGTCAGCGAAGTCTGCCGTCCGCACGCCTTGCATTGCCACAACCTCCGCTGAGGCAGCTGCAACGCCAACTCGGGCTCAGCTACGAGACGGCCTGGGCGCTCCTGCACAAGCTGCGGAGAGCCATGGTGAACCCCGAGCGGGAAGCCCTCAAGGACAAGGTCGAGGTCGACGAGATGTACCTGGGCGGTCCAGAGGCAGGCTTGAAGGGGGGCCGCCAACTCCTCGAGAAGGCGTTGGTGGTGGGCGCGGTCGAAGTGCGCGGTAAGGCCGCCGGCGCGTGCGCCTCCAAGCCGTGCCGGATGCGTCCGCGCGCTCGCTGACAGGATTCGTGAAGCGAACGGTCGCGCTCGGCACCCTGATTCTGACGGATGGCTGGGGGGCTTACGCGCCTCTGCCGGACATGGGCTACCGGCATCGCCCCCGCACCCAGGGCACCCCCGAGCGGGCGGCGAAGCTCCTGCCGCACATCCACCGAGTCTTTGGCAACCTCAAGACCTGGCTGGGGGGCATCGGACGCGGCTGCCGCTGACGGTGTGGTTCTGGGCTACCTACCTCGTGACCACCCATACCCCCGGGCTGTCGGCCGTGCAGCTCGAAGGCTGCCCCTTGCCCGCATCGCCTACAGCGGAAGCCCTCTGGCCACCGGCAAGCGGCCAGGTACTTACGACACGCATCGTCATCCCGGAATCGGACCTGGAACTCCTTCAACGACTTGGGAAAGTCGGGCCGACCCACCTCGCCACACTATCCATGGGGGCGTTCGGAGTCAACCCGATAGGCAGAAGCGACATAAATGCCTCTTCTCGGAAGTCCTCACTCACCCTCAGGCGTTGTCGGCTGGTCCAGGTACAGCGCGACTGAAAGTCTAAACCCGTTTCCACCAGGTGATAGCGGGCCCGCAACCAAAAGACTACGGTTTCAGCAGCCGCTGGCCATCTCGTGAATCTTGTCCACGAGGCCCTGGCGTTCACCTGTGGAAGTCGCGCGCCGGCCAAGTGCTCGGCTCCGCCCGCATGACAACTGCAAGGCTCCGAGCTTAGAATTGACCGACGTCCGTCATCCGCTCGCGCTGGGAGGCGCCATGGAACAACTGCTGCCCGATCGTCTGAAGGAGCTGTGGCGCGCTGTCGACGAAAATCGGCTCAGCGTGGAGGCATTCACCAGTGAGCAGGAGCGGCTGCTCGACGATTACCGTCGCACGTGGGCCGACGCCCTGGTCCTGGCAGGGAACCCGACGCTGCGCGAGAGTCTCCTCTCTGAGCTCGGCACATACATGTCGTGCACGGACCGGGCCGAGATCGAGGCGCGGTGCGCGCGTGCCGTTGCCGCGCTGAAGGATGAGTGGGAGGCGAAGGTGAGCCCGGGCAGCCGCGACTCGATCGAGCAGTTCTATGACGAGAGTCAGAACACCATCTACGATCTCATGTGGTGGCACACTCTGACCGATGATGCCTCGCCGCTCGCCTATGTCACGGCGCTGCACTTCGCCCGGCGCTACGGGAGTCGCCGCTATATCGACTTCGGCGCCGGGGTGGGCTCGGGCTCGATCCTCTTCGCCAGGCACGGGTTCGATGTGACCCTGGCCGACATCAGCTCGACGCTGCTCCGCTTCAGCGCGTGGCGTCTCGACCGACGCCGGCTGCCGGCCACCTACGTCGACCTCAAGACGGCGGAGCTTCCCGCCGGCGCGTTCGATCTGGTGACCGCCATGGACGTTTTCGAACATCTAGTCGATCCGGTGGGAACGGTCGATCGACTCGCGGCCACGCTGAAGGCGGGTGGCTTTCTCTACACACGGATCGCCGCCGAGGTCGACGAGGACCGGCCGCAGCACATCATCCACGACTTCGCACCGACCTTCGAGCGCCTGATGGCGCTGGGCTTCGTCCGTGTCTGGCAGGACGAGTGGCTCTGGGGTCACCAAGTCTTCCAGAAGTCGCCGAGGTGATGCCTCATCCGAGCGCGCAAGGGGCAGCTCGAGGAACGCATGGAAGGCCGCCTGCTTGTCGGCCTTGCACGGGGTGCGATCGAGTCGACCATCCACTTCTTCGTCTCCCAGTGGGAGACGGTCGTGTAGGCACCGTCTGCTGCGAGCGACGGCTGCGCGGGCCAATGCTGCGTGCTGACCAGGGCGGGACGTGGACCCAGGTCTGTCCCAGGGTGGGGTAGGGCCATCCCGGACCGCCGACGCTCTCGCCAATATCGGCGGTACGTCCAACGATCGCGGGGCGAGTTCAGCTGCGCCAAGCCCTCGTACAGGCGACTCGACACCGCGTGGATCGCGACCACAGCGTCTGCTATCTGGCGAGCGGCAAGCCGGTCGTCGTACGGCATACCGGCACAAGCCAGTTCCGCCCGGACGCCTGCGGCCCCTTCCGGTTTCGCACAATCGAAGATGCCGCGCACCCATCTCGAGACCGTCGAAGCCTACTACGAGCGGCACTGTCGCGAGGCCCGAGCTCTGGCCGAGGAATATTTCGACGCGAGGACGGTGTGCATGCGTGCACTCGACGAGGCTCTGGGCTGAGGCGGCCCCGTGAAGTCGCATCGCCGACTACTGATCCTGGCCGGCATCATCGGCCGATACCCCGTCGGCGGTGTGACCTGGTGTGCGCTGCACTACCTCGCCGGCCTCCAGCGCCTCGGGTACGAGGTGTTCTACCTCGAGGACACGGGTGAGTGTAGTTTCGACCCAGTCGCGAACGGCCTGTCGACCGATCCCTCGTACTCCGTCCGCTACATCCGCCGTCATCTCGCGATGGTCGGTCTCGAGAACGCCTGGACGTACGTTGACTACACCGGACGCTACCATGGGAAGCCCCGCGAGGCAGTGGTCGCGGCGTGCCGAGACGCGGACGCCATGATCAATCTGTCGGGCGGGTACTGGATCGCGCGGCCAGAGTACGACGGGATGCGGAAGATCTTCATCGACACCGATCCTGGGTTCACGCAGCGAGCCATCGTGGAAACGAAGGATGCCTGGTACCGGGACTTCTTCGCCGCCCACGACGCCCTCTTCACGTTCGCGCTGAACATCGGCGCGTCCGGCTGCACGATCCCTGAGACACCATTTCGCTGGCAAGCGACCATCCAGCCGCTCGTTCTGGACTTCTGGCCCGTTGTGCCGCTGCCTCCCAAGGCCCCCTACACCACCATCCTCAGCTGGCGCGTAGAGAAGATAGCCATGAGCGACAGCAAGGGCCCGGAGATCCTCCGGCTGGCCGATGTGCCCGCCAAAAGCGGTCAGCGTATCGTGTTGGCTATTGCCGGACAGGCGCCCGTCGATCTGCTGAACGCGAAGGGCTGGCAGACGACCGACGCGGTGGCCGCGAGCATCGACGCCGAGACGTACCGGACGTTCATTCAGGGCTCTCGGGCCGAGCTCGGGTTCGCCAAGTCGATGTACGTGCAGACGCGCAGCGGCTGGTTCAGCGACCGAACAGAGTGCTATCTCGCCAGTGGGCGTCCGACAGTGGCGCGGGACACAGGTTTCGGTGACTACATTCCGTGTGGCGAGGGTCTGTTCGCCTTCACCGGCGAGGAAGACCTGTTGGCGGCGATGGCCGCCATCGAAAGCGACTACGAGCACCATAGCAGCCGGGCGCGAATGATCGCCGCCGAGTACTTCTCCGCCGAGAAGGTGCTGCGGAGCCTCCTGGAACGCGCAGATCTCCGCTGATTGCCGAGAGAGGAAAGTTCGACGGCACAGTCGGACGCCCAGAACCACGCCGGTCAAAAAGAATGAGCTGTGAAAGTGTGACGACAGACCGGGCTGGAAGTACGAGTAGGAGGGCTCTTCTCAGGCGTACTCGACATGCGACACCCAGCCTGGCACCGATGCCAGGTCTCGTGGTCCATCACCTACTACCTAGTAGGCAATGTGAACATCACCGCTTCTTGCTAACGACTCGCCGGGACGTCGCTCATAAGGAGTGCCTCGGTAAGCGCCGTGTTGTCGGTATCTTCACATGCGAGACGGTGTGCCTTGTCCGTTCAAGTCCGCGGGGGTCGGGCCAGCACCTACCAGCCGCAGGCGGCCAGCATTGAGCCTAGGCAATTCCGGGAGTCGAGGAACTCTTCAGCCAGGCGCCGGGCGGCGCGCCGGTGCCGTTCGTAGTTCCCATCGATCTCGGCCACACCGGCGAGGGCCTCGTCGACGTCACGGAACACGAGCAGCCCTTGCCCCGTCGGGAGGTGATCACTGAGACCTGTGTCCTCGATCAGAACAGGCCGGCCACTGGCCAGGTAGCACGCGCTCCGATCACTGAACCAGCCGGTCCGCAGGGCTCGGTGGATCGGCTTAGGGCAGCCGAACTCGGCGCGCGATCGCCGGATATAGCGCGCGTAGCTGCCGACGGAGCCGGCCAGATGATGGGGATCGACCACGTTCCAACCGTGGCCTCGCAACACCTCGCGCTCGTTGGTGGGATCGTCGGGATCGAGGTTCACGGCCAGCTCGAACGGTCGCCCGGCGTTCCTGGGCACCTCCCGGTACGCCCGGTAGGCGACGCGCTTGGACACGCTGAGGACGCGGTCGCGCAGCCAGAGCTCTTCCCAGGTCCACTCGGTCACTGAGGTAAACGGGGCCTCAGGGCGCGCCGCCAACGAAAGCGGCCACATTGGCAGGTAGACGAACGGCACGAAAGGCTGCCACGCCACGCCCAGACAGGGTACTTCGCAGTCGGGTTCTCCGAGCTTCGTGCCGACGGTCAGGAACACGTCGTGGTCCTCGACGCCCAGGTCCCAAGTCAGGGCCGAGACCTGGAGGTGTCCGGGGTCGAGGTCCACCAGCACACGTCGATCAAACCGGGAAAGGAGCGGCTGCCGGAGACCGCAGGCGAAATTCCACAGCAGATCGGCGCTCCGGAAGATCTCCACGAGCCGGGAGCGGCTGACGCCGTATATCCGCTCCGCCTGGAGGTCCTGTTCGTCGTCCCTGTCGACGAGGAGGACCGCACACCGATCGCCGAGGCCCCAGGCCCGGAAGCGCCTGAAGAAGATCCGGATGAGCGCTTCGTCCTGGTCGCGCGCGCCGTGTGAGGGCAGCAGGTCGAGCCAGAATACCTCGTGGCCCAGGTCGCCCAGGCCCAGCAAGTACTGGAGGAAGCAGGCCCAGTGTCCGCCGCCCTGCGGGTATCGGGCTAGGCCTCCGGCCAGGACGAGCCTCAGCCTCGATGCAGCCGTCGCGCGTGCGCCGCCGCCCGTCACCGGGGGCCTGCTGGCTTGACGAATCGGGAGATCAGTATCTCTAGCTCGACGCCGTCTTTCACGCCCCGCAGGGTCTCCTCGCTCTCCGTCTCGTAGCCCACGTTCCGGAACAGGTCGTGGTAGGTGCGGATGATCCACGGCAGCAGCAACGGGTGCTCCATTCCGTAGGTGGTATTGGCCAAGAGCAATCGTCCACCATCAGAGGATGCTGAGAACAGCTGGGAGGCGAGCCAGGCGACGTCGAAGAACGGATAGAGCCAGCCGAGCAAGTAGATCAACTCGGCCATGACCACCAGGTCCCACGGCCCACCGATGCGCGGATCGTAGTCCATGACGTTGGCGACGCGGAACTCGACGGCAGCGGGCCCGGCGTTCAGCGCCCGGGCACGCTCGATGGCCGCCGGGGCGATGTCCAGTGCGACCACCGCGTCGGCGATGGTGCTCAGACGGCGCGTAAAGACCCCGGCGCCGCAGCCGATCTCCAGCACACGTCCATATCGCCGCCCATCGAGGAGCGCCATCATACGGTCGTGCTCGCGGCGCGTCAGCGCGGCGCCCTCGATATCCCAGGGGTCGCCCCTGCACCACAGCCCGTCGAAGAACTCCCGCGCGTGCTGGCTGACCCGCTCCCGCTCGATCATGAGGGATGCTCGTTACTCCGCACCGGAACACGGCCAGCCAAGCGCCCAGGCCGCACAGCGATGACCGAGCGCTGCTGAGCGGACTCGACGACGATGGGCGCGACTGCCTCGGTAGACCGGCAGGCGCCGTCGCGACGAGTCCGGTAGAAGTCCGCCGTATAAGCTGTCATTGCGCTAGGCCAGACCGACCATCTCCAGGAGCCGCCGAGCCACGGCCGCGGCCTCGAAGAACTCCTCGGCGATGGCCCGGGCGGCCTTGGCGTGTCGTCGATAGTCAGCGTTGATGGTCTCGATGGCCGCCACCGCTTCGTCGGCGGTGCGGAACGCGAAGAGCCCCTCGCCGACGGGCAGCACGGCGCTGAAGCCGGTGTCCTGGGCCACCACCGGCTTGCCCGAGGCCAGGTAGCAGGCATCCCGCTCGCTGAACCAGCCACTCTGCAGGCGCACGTTCTGGTCCTTGGCCACCGTCAGCTCGCCGCGCGACTGCTGGATGTAGGCTCGGTAGGCACCGAAGACGTCAAGCGAGAACCGGAAGGGAGAGACGATCCGCCAGCCGTGGCGCTCCAGTCGTTGCCGGTCCTCGGCCACGACGTTCAGCGCCAGTTCGAACGACTGGGTCGTGCGCCGAGGCAGGTCCAGGATCTTCTCCCACTCATGGTGCTTGCTCCAGTGATACACGGTGCCGTCGTGCTCGACGTCCTTGCCTTCCTGGCGGTAGTTGCCGATCGTGGTGAAGTGCCGCGCCCCAGGATCGAAAGCTGCGGGCCAGAGGCCGAGATCGACCGGCTGCCGAATCGTGCGGTACTGGAGGCCGTTCAGCGGGACTCGGCAACCGGCGGCCCCGTAATTCTCGCCGTAAGTGACGATGACGTGGTGGAGGCCAAAGGCGCACCGCGTGTGCTCGTCGCCGTTCGCGAGTCGCAGCTCCGAAGTGACCGGATCGGTCTGGACGTAGACGCGCAATGGCGCGGCCAGATGCTCCTCCCTGAGGTTGGTGGAGCCGCTCACGTTGAGGAGCGCCGCGCAATCGCGATAGAGATCATCAAGGGCCGACGAAGCCAGGCCCCAACACGCGCCGGCCCGGGTCTTCAATCTGACCGCCCAGCGGCCGCCGAGCCCAATGCGGTCGGTGCAGGTCGCCACGTGCCGCACCGCGTATGCGCAATCGTCGGTGCTGGTCTCCTGCTCGGGGTCGTACGGCCACCAGAGATGGTCCTCGACGTACCACACCTCGTGGCCGAGCGCCTGTAAGCCACGGAGCCAGTTCAGAAACATCCAGGTCTGCCCCCCGTACGGGCGCCCGCCGATGTCTCCGAGCACAACTAGACGGAGTCGCCTCACGTCCTCTCCTCCGCCAGGCAGGCAAACGACACGAGCTGGATTTGCATTCGCTCGATCGTCTGGCGCACCCGGGGGTCGCACAGCGTGGCCACCTCGCGCGCCCGCTCGTCGCGGTACATGGTTTTGAGGTCCTCGGCGTACCCGGGGTGGCAGCCGAGCGCCGTGAGGCCGAGGGGCAGCGCCTCCAGGGTCTGGATGAGCGCGCTCGGGGTGATCGCCTGGGGCCACGGCTTGCCGTCCGCCGTCTGCCCATAAAACACGCCAGTATAATAGATGCGCGCGTCCCGCTCGCGGAGAGGCACGCCGAGGTCTGTGGCCAGGGCGGCCAGGATCGAAGCGGCTGGCTCACGGAGGTGTACGTGCTGGTGGGAATCGAGGTGGGTTGGATTCCGGCCCATCAGTTCGCGAAATCTGAGGAGCTGGCGCGCGATCTCGTCCTTGATAGCGACCGGGTCGTCGACAGGTACCACTAGGTACAGCGGACGCCAGGCGCCCTGATGACAGGTCCATTCGCCCAGGTCAACGTGAAGCCCCGTGCTGAAGCCCGGCAGTCTCTGGGCATAGGTCGATGCCTCGACTGCAGCGGGCCAGCGCACCATGAGGCTGACGCTGGTGACGATCCCGCGCTCTTGAGCCTCCATGATTCCTCGATTGATGCCCGGGCTCTGACCAAAGTCGTCGGCGTTGACGATTAGCCGGCGCTCATCCACGGCAGGCCGCCTGATCGATGAGCCGGTTCAGGACTCGATCGGAGTCGAAGTACTCGCAGGCGATGGCCAGGGCAGCAACGGCATGGCCGGCGGGATCCGCGACCAGCCGCTCGACGGCGTCGACCGCCTCCTCCATCGTCCCGAACGGTAGCACGACCCGCCCGATTGGGATGGCGCAGCCGAATCCGGTGTCCTGCACCACCACGGGCACCTCCCAAGGCAAGGTAGCAGGCGCTCCGGCACGAAAACCAGCCGCTCCGGCTGGCCACGTAGGCGTGCTTGGCCACGCTCCATTTGCCCGAGATGTGGACGTAGAGATCGGCGGTCGGGCAGAACTCCGCCACGTCGGCCCACGCCCATCCGTAGGTCTGGCCGGTGCCGTCGCGGTAGAACCATCGCTTGGCCAGCCCGGGTTCGAGCGTCTTCAGGGCCTCGGCCAGCATCGCGGCGTTCTGCCCACCGCCCTCCACAAACGTCGTCGACGCCGGGTCGTAGACCCAGCGGCCTGTGTCCTCGACGTTACAGCACATCGTGGCCGAGCCGCGCGAAGCGGAGTGTCCAATGCAGATAGCCCCAGAACACACTGCCCAGTGGATGGGTAGCAGCCAGACCGCTCACGGCGATACGAACGCGGGTCGGCGTCGCTCAGCTCTCGGGCGCCGCCGCGACGCCTGACGACGAGACGTCCACCCGTCGGTCGATCTGGTGACCGTAGAGCCGGGCGTAGAGGCCGCCGGCCGCAAGCAGGTCGGCCTGTCGCCCAGCCTCTACAATCTCGCCGCGGTCCAGGACCAGGATGCGGTCGACGCCGCGGATGGTGGAATGACGATGCGCAATGATCAGTGTCGTGCGGCCTGCGGTGAGGCGCTCGAGGGCCTCCACGACCAGGGTTTCGGTGCCGGCGTCGAGGGCCGAGCTGGGCTCGTCGAGGATTAGTATCGGCGCGTCCTTGAGGAAGGCCCGGGCGATCGCGAGGCGCTGCTTCTCACCGCCCGAGAGGGTCATGCCCCGCTCGCCGAGCACGGTGTCGTAGCCGTCGGGCAACCTACTGATGAAATCGTGGGCGTTGGCGGCCCGCGCGGCGGCCACGATGTCCGAAAAGCCGGCTTCGGGGCGACCATACGCGATGTTCTCTCGGATCGTGGTGGAGAACAGCACCGGCTCCTGTAGCACGACCGCGAACTGGTTACGCAGGTCGATCAGGCGGTAGTGGCGAACGTCGACGCCATCGAGGAGAACGCACCCAGCGGTCGGGTTGTAGAAGCGGAACAGCAGGCTGACCAGCGTAGTTTTCCCAGCTCCGGTGGGTCCCACGATCCCTACGCGCGTGCCCGGTTCGACCAGTAACGACACGCCACGCAGCACCACCTCACGGTCGTAGGTGAAGCTCACTTCCTGGAACTCGACGGCCCCGACCGCTCGCCCGAGCGGTCGGGGCCGTGGTGGCTCGGCCACGTCGGGCATCTCGTCGAGCAGTTCGAAGGCTCGCCGCACGCTGGCCAGCGAATCCTGCAGGCTGGCCACTTGGTGGCTGATCGTCTCGAGCGGGCGGTAGAGCTGGGACAGATAGGACAACACGACGAGAAACACGCCGGTGGTCAGGCTTCCCGCCAAGACGTTCTTGACCCCGACGAAGAGCACCAGGGCCGTGCCCGCCCCGAGCGTCAGGTTAACGAGCACAGCCAACATCCCCTCGGCGAGGGACAGCCTCATCCGCGCAGATGCTGTCGCGCCAGAGTGGCGGACGAAGCGTTCCTGCTCCCGCTCCTCCCGCCCGAAGGCCTTGACCACGCGCAGAGCCCCTAGCACCTCCTGGATGATGGCCAGGGCCCGGGCGTCCAGCCGCCTCAGGTAATCATAGCGATGGCGCGTCCGCCGGTCGAACGTTCGCGACACGACGAACAGCACCGGCCCCACCACCAGCGCCACCAGCGCCAGCTGGAAATCGATGCGGGCGATCACGTAGACCATGGAGACGAACATGACCCCCGCAGACACGAAGGGAATGATCCCGTCAATGGTGAGCCACTGGATCCCAGGGGCGTCCCACTGGATGCGGTACTCCGAGTCCGCCGTTCCCCGGCGGTCGTGGAAGGCAAGCGAGAGCCGCTGAGCGTGACGGAAGAGTCGGGCCCGGAAGGCCAGCGTCACCCCTTGTCCGGCCCGGGCCCGCAACACATACCAGGCAAGCTCGCGAACCTGGACCAAGAGCAGGACGGCGACCTGGAGCCCAGCCGCGAGCGCGAGCACGGCCAGGGGCGAGTCGAGCCGCTCCCCGGGCAGGACGTCGCCGATGAACCCTGGCAGGGGCTCCGAACCGATCACGCTGTCCACCGCGATCTTCAATGGTAGCGGACCGAGAAGCGCCAGGGGCGTGGCCACCAGGTCGAGCAAGAGGATGGCCACCAGGTGACGCCAGTATGGCCGGGCCTCCGCGAGGAGCCGTCGGTAGAGGGTGAGGTCCGAACGGGTGAGTGCTGCGATCATGGCCGATGAAGTCGCGACAACCGTGGCATGGCGGCGCGACCCGCGCGTCCAGCATCTGGTCTTCCCAGCCGACCTAAGCCTGACACCCGGTAGTGCCCCGCCCAAAGACCGCAAAGTCGAGCGTCGGCTTCGCGATCGCGTTGAACCCAGGAGCCATCCTCCATTGCGCAGGAGTCGGAGTCAAGGGCGGCACAGGGCTACGAAGCGCCGGCGCCCCGGCCTCTAGCTTCTGCGACTTGATGGCGATGGTGCCCTCGCGGCCCCGCGTCATCGTCACCTGTCGGGAGGGTCCGCCGCCCTCGATCGCGCGGCTCAGGCGCCCCGACCGCGGCGGGCGCGCCGGCGCAGCGGGGTATGAGCCGGTCCCGCGTGGCCGGCCTCAGCGCGATATCGGCGCGTCTCGCACGATCGCGCGCGCAATCGTGATTCGCTGCTTCTCGCCCTCGGACAGGGTGACGTCCTGCTCGCCCACGACAGTGTCGTAGCCGTCGGGCAGCGCCACGATGGCGTCGTGGATGCCGGCCCGGCGCGCGGCCGCCACGATGTCGTCGGGCCCGGCCCCCGGGGCCGGCCGAACGCGATGTTGTCGCGCACGGCGTAGAGGGCCCACGAGGAAGAGGCAGGCGGCGAGGAGGACCGTCGAGGTCGGCCATCCCCGCGCCCAGCCCCACGGCAACGGCCGCCCGTCCAGCACCGAGTCGATGACGATCCTGAGCGGCCAGGGCTTGAGCAGCTCGCACGCGCTGATGAGCAGGGCCTGGGCGAACGCCCACGCGAGCGTCGGCCAGTGCGCGCGGGGGAAGGATCCGGCGGGCGACGCCTCTCACTTCACCTGGGCCGGGTGGTCCTGAAGGCGCGGCGCGTGGTTGAGCCGCGCACGGCGCGCCACGGCCTGGAGTGTCTCGTGGAGCATCCGGCCCAGGCCGAGGCTCTCCCGCACGAGGGCCACGGCCATCACAACGGCGGCGCCGGCGGCAGCCACGGCGAGCGGCAGGAAGCCGATCTTGAAGCCGAGCAGGGTCACCATGACGGCGCCCGCGGTGCCGAGAATCGCGAGCCGCGAGCCGCCGAGCGCGCACTTGATGCGTAGGACCCGGCGCTCGCCGCCGTGGTTCTCGGTGGCCATCTTGATCCGGGCCCTGGACCAGAGGCCGCCGTGGACCTGCAGATCCCAGTCGCTCCATCCCCGGTCCACCAGGACGAAGTACTTGCGAGCCATCACGGCGTCCCGGAGCCCGTGCAGGATCGCCTCTTTCTCGAGGCCGTGCTCGTTCCAGAAGGAAAGCGAGAACTCGCGCTCGCGCCACGATACCGGCAGCGCCCGCGGCGACCGGCTCCGCTTCACCGGCTCGGCGGCCGACAGACCGCGGACCCACCAGCGGTATCGCTCGACACAGCGGAGCAGCGGGCCCAGATACGTCAGCAGCGCGATGAGCAGGCGCCCACGGACGTCGTCGGCCGGCGCGTCGACGCGGGCGCGCAGCGCGGCGCCTATGCAGCAGCCCCACGCGAGCAGGAGCGGGGCGAGGCCCAAACCCGCCCACGCCCAGCCGCCGCGCGCCAGCGCCAAGACGACCAGGGCGGCCGCCGTCACGTTCCACTCGAACGTCAACGGCAGATGGGCGAGGAAGCTCTCCGGCGGCTGGTAGAGCGACTGGAAGAGGCCACGCCCGAAGACACCGCCGTAGACGACGGGCCGGCGCCACGAGAACAGCGACGAGATGCCGCCGTAGATCCGGCCGCGCCATCGCGAGTACAGGAGCGCGTTGAAGCGGTGCGGGTGTCGGAAATAGAGCAGCGCCTCGGCCTTGCCGTAGCCGCGCTGCTGCCCGATGTAGGCCTGCACGGTATTGCGCCGGAAATGCCACACCATGGCCGCCGGGCTGAAGCCGATGCGGTAGCCTCGATCTTGAAGTCGCCAGCAGAGATCGACATCGTCGCCGGCGGCGCGGAAGATCGGGTCGAAGCCGCCGATCTCTTCCAGCACATCGCGCCGGAACGCCATGTTGCAGCCGGGGATGTGCTCGGCCTCTTCGTCGTCCAGCAGCACGTGCATCGGACCGCCCGGCGAGGCCGCCACGCACGAGGCGACGAAGGAGTCCTCCGGAGGCGGCAAGTTGGGCCCCCCGACCGCCGGCAGTCCCGAAGCGAGGAAGGTCGCGACGAGGTAGTAGAGCCAGTCGGGATCCACGACGCAGTCGGAGTCGGTGAACGCCACGATGTCGCCCCGCGAGTTGGCGACCCCCACATTGCGCGCGGCGCTCAGGCCCTTATTCGTCTGGTGGATGACCTGGACGCCCTCGTACTGCTCGGCGATCTCCGCCGTCCGATCGGTGGAGCCGTCGTTGACGACGACCATCTCGAACGTGGGGTAGCGGAGGCGCTGTAACGAGGAGAGGCAGGCGTGCATGGTGCTTTCGGCGTTGTAGGCGCACACCACGACCGACACTTTCGGATAGTCCAGCAGGGGAGGCAGCTCGTCGGCCGTGTACCAGCGCTGCACCGCCTGAAACGCGGGCTTCGGCCGACGCTCGCGGTCGACCAGGCCGAACGCCCAGTCGCGGATGTCGTACCCGCCGGCGAACCACTCGTCCGTGAACGAGAAGGCGAAGGTACCGGCCACGCCCATGGTGCACGCTGTCTGTAACTGCCACGAAAGCGTCGCCGCCTGCGTCTCGAGCCCCTCCCGATTGGAGTCGATGCCGAACTCCGTGAGCACGAGCGGCCGGTCACCCGCCAGCGTGTGTAGGCGGTAGAGGTAACGGCGGAGATCGGCCTCGCCGTGCAGGTAGACGTTGAACGCAAGGAAATCGGTGAAGTCGGTCTCCAGGTACTCGGTGGAAGGGAAGTTGGCATAGCCGAGGAGCGCCTCGGGATCCCTCTGCCTGACGGCGTCGACCAGCTCGCGGAGGAACGCGGCCATCCGCTTCGGGCCGTACCAGCGGACGATGTCCGGCGGGATTTCGTTGCCCACGAGGTAGGCCGCCACGGCCGGATGGTTCCCGCTTCGCTCGACCGCCTGCTCGACCGTACGACGGATGGAGCGGGTCAGCTCCGGCGAGTCGAGGAAGCAGACGTGCTCGGCCCACGGGATTCCCACCAGCACGCGCAGGCCCCGGTGCGCAGCAAGATCGAGCAACCAGCGCGGTGGGACGGTGAAGGTTCGAAGGGTGTTGGCGCCGAGCTCGTTCATGAGGACCAGATCCCGATCGACCGTCTCGGGATCGGGGAACCCGTGCTCGGTGCTCCGTGGCTTGAACGGGCCGTAGGTGACGCCCTTGAGTTGGACCTTCTCAGCGCCGGCGAAGAAGAACTTGCCCCGCGCTTCTAGTCGCTCACTCGCCTGCGACCTGGGTTCGGCCGACCGGGACTGGCGTGCTGCCATCACTCGACGCGACACGAAACGGGTCCTCCCTCTAGTGTTCCTAACCGACTAGTGGTCCTGGCAGATCCTCGGAGAGAGGCAACCGATGTGCCAGGGCCGGTGCGGTCGGCAAGTCCCTGATTCTTCGGGCATCACGGTGTCATCACGAGAATAGAGTCCCCCGGTGACGCCGATGTGTTGACACAGACACGTATTCTTTACACACCTGACGGAAGCCCCAGGTGGCAACACTCGAGACGAGGCGAGCGAGAGGTCAGGATCTGCGCAGCGGCGAGCGTGGCACGGGAATCGGGGCGTTGCGGTCCCACAGCTCCCGGAGCGTGCGGGTCCGGTCGTAGATCGGCCCCATCGTCTCTGTCATCGCCCGTTCTTGAAGATTGACCAGGAACGGAATACCGATCATGAGATCGTTCTTCGCGAGCTGGTGATCGACCAGGGCCGCTCGCCTCGAAGTCGCGGGCCACGAGATCCGGCGCCGGCCGGTGCGTTTGGTCTCGGAGCGTGGTCCGGGGCCGCTTGCGCCGACTCACGCCGCACACGCCGAGGGGCACGCATGAGCCACGCGCTTGCGGCCGACGTGGAGCCCCGGGGCGGCGAGTTCCGCGTGCACGCGCGGCGCGCCCGTAGGTGCCTCGCCACCCTATCTGAAGTGTCAGCATGGCTCTCTTGATCCGGCCGATTGCGTCACAAGGACACTCTTAGCACTAGAACGCGTTGATTTTGAAGCCATCGGTATCGGCTCTTTTATTGCTGCCCCCCTGGTTCCGGGTGGCGCAGAGCCCACGCTCGCATCTGCGCGGTCAGGCGAGCGCACGTGCGACTAGCGAACGCTTTCGGAAAGGAGGTGTCAAGCGCTCGGTGAGCGCTAGGTAAAGCCGCCTACGGGGAAGCATCCCCAGCAGCCCATGGAGGAAACGAGGATTCCCGCTATCTAGCGGATAACTCAGACCGCGGTGCTCTGGCACCGGCGTTGCCGGGGTTTCGTTCGGAGTGAGATCGTTGCCGGCCACGCGCGAGGTGCGATCGGTCGCAAACGATCGCATACCTGCACCGCGCATGGGAACCAGGAAAACGTGCTGCGTTCCCGAGGTTCAGTAGAGTCAGCCGAAAGGAGCTCCCCAATGACTCGATCACGCTTTCGAACCACAGTCGTGCTCGGCCTAGTCGTCGCTGTCGTCACCTCGCTCTCCGCGTCCGGCGATGCCCAGCCCTTTCCGGGTCTCCGGGAATCTCTTGAAACCGCACTCGCCGCCCAGGAGCGTCACACCGACCGTCTCTTGGCCTTGCCGGATGTCGTGGGTACGGCGGTTGGACTCAGAGCGGATGGACAGCCGGTAATCAAGGTGTATACGAGGATGGTAGGGACTAGGGGTATCCCGGGCAACCTCCAGGGCTTGCCCGTCGAGGTGGAAGTGACGGGCGAATTCGTGGCCCTGAGTCATACCAGGAGCGCGTGGAACCACCCTGTGCCGATCGGCGTTTCCACCGGCAATGCGGGGGAGTGTTCGGCCGGCACGATCGGGGCGCGGCTGACGTGGAACGGAAACATTGGAATCGAACGCCGCGCCCTGAGCAACAATCACGTATATGCCCTCGAAAACACTGCTTCGTCGGGCAGCAATATCGTCCAGCCCGGGCTGTACGACACCGGTTGCGCGTTCGATCCCAACAACATCATCGGCACGCTGGACGCCTATCAGCCGATCAACTTCAATTGCGATTGCCAAGTCTTTTGCGTCTGTGATTCCGCAAAGGACAACACGATCGATGCCGCGTCTGGTCTGTGCAGCACGGAAACCCTGGGCAACGCGACGCCTCCCGACGGATATGGCGCGCCTAGCTCGGCTACGGTGTCAGCATACGTCGGCCAGCTCGTGCAGAAATATGGCCGGACGACCGAGCTCACCAGGGGAAGGGTAGACGGCATCAACGCGACGGTGATCGTGAGCTATAGCTCCGGGTACGCCCGGTTTAGAGATCAGATCATCGTGAAGGCCAGAAGGTCATTCATTAGACCGGGCGATTCGGGCTCCCTGTTGGTCACGGATCCCAGTAAGAACCCGGTGGGATTGCTGTTCGCTGGCAACTCAAGCGGGAAGACGGCGATCGCGAATCGGATCGACTCGGTACTTAGCGGGCTCAGTGCTCAGAGCGGCAAAACGCTCTCCATCGACGGGCCCTGAGCTCGCCGCACGTGACAACCGAGGGGGACCGCCGCCGTCGCGTGCCTCTTCTCTGAGGGTGCGTGAAAGAGAGTGGCTGGCCGGTGGGGTATCTAGTCGTGTCAGTCAGGCTCGCGACCGTCGTGGTCGCGCTCGCGACCGGGTTCGGCGCACTTGCGGCATGCACGCAAGTCAGCGGTCGTGAAGAGGAAGGAGCGCGGATGGTGGGGAAATCCATCGACGCCGTTCTCAAACAGCACACTGATCGATTGCTCTCGCTCCCTGGAGTCGTCGGGACCGCTGTCAGTGAATGCGAGGGCAACCCTTGCATCAAGGTGCTGGTCGTGAAGCAGACTCCCGAACTCGGCAGGTGGATTCCGTCGGCACTCGACGGGTTTCCAGTGGTCATTGAAGAGAGCGGAGAGATTCGAGCAATCGATCCTGACTGATTCGCTTTGATGAGCACATCGAGGGCAACGCCCAGCCCTCTCCCGTCGCGTCCACTATGTCGAGGTTCGCGCCCCCAAAGATGGAAGTGGGCAACTTGGCGCCGAAGGTCAGTCATCCGGAGCGCCTGATTCGTCTTCAGACCCGGATTGGCGACCAATTGGTTACCAACTGTTCCGACCTGAGCCTCACCAGAGCGGTCACCTTGACGCCTCCAGAAATCCCTTGATAGGCCCGTTGTCCGCGCTGTACCTGGGCCAGCCGACAACGCCTGGGGGTGAGTGAGGACTTCCGAGAAAGGCGGAGCAGGGAGTTATGCGGACCTCGGGACCATTGCGTAGTCGTGTTTATGGGTTGCCAGCACGCAGACCACGGACGTCTACCTGCAGGCCGACCCGACGGAGAAGCTCGAGGCGCTCGCGGTGATGAAGGCGCCGGCGCTGCGGCCGGGGAAGTTCCGTCCACCCGACCGACTCATCGCCGCGCTGAGGGCCTCCACCGTTATGCGCGTTATGCGCAGGCCCTCGTCCAGGAGCCGGAGCCGGTCCTGGGCCACCGCCGGGCGGAGCAGATAGCGGCATCATGCGAAGGAGCGGATGGCGGCGAGCCGTGCGTTGCGCGTGCGCGCCGAGTTTTGCCGCTCCTTCTGGAGATGCTCGAGGAACTCGAGCACGAGCGGCGCATCGAGCGCTTCGAGCGCGAGGTCGGCGGGTGCCACGCCGAGCCTGCGGCTCATGAACTCGAAAAGGACCTGGAACGCGTAGGCGTAGGTGTCGCAGGTGTCCCGGCTGGCCCGCAGCTCCACCGCGAGCCGCTTCTGGAAGAACGCGGTGACGTGCGGTGCGATCGGCGTCATCGCGCCCCCCCTTCGAGGAACCGCTCGCAGGCATCGGCGACGCCCCGCAGGAGATCCGGCGTCGCTTGCAGGTACCAACACGTCTCGGCGAGGTTGCGGTGGCCGAGGTAAGTCGACAGCGCGCGCACGCGCCAGCCGACGGGGCTCCCGTCGTGCGGACAAGCCTCCAGGGCCCGCACGGCAAAGGTGTGCCGTGGGTCGTGGATCCGGGGTCCCGGCGTCCCCGGACCGGACCGAAGGCCTGTTTCGCGCGTCAGCCGCAGGAACCACTTGTGCACCGTCGAGAGGGGAAGCCTGTCTCCCTTCGGCGAGACGAACACATGGTCGGTCACGGTGCTCCTGCGCCGTCGGAGGTCGAGATAGCGGACCAGTGCGGAGGCGGCGGTCTCGTGAAGGGGCACGAGCCGGGTCTTGTTGAACTTCGTCTTGCGGATCACGAGGCCGTCGCGCGTGACGTCACCGAATCGCAGCCCGAGCGCCTCGGACACCCGCAAGCCGGTCGACGCCAAGAGCCCGAACAGCGTCGTGAACACCTGCGGTCGCAGCGGCCAGATGGCAGGGAGTCGGCGGGCCGCGTCGAGCAGGCGGCCGAGCTCGTCCGGCGAGTAGATGTGGGGCCGGGGACGCACGTGCCGGCGACCGAACACGAAGATCGGCGGCACCTCGTGACGGGGATCCTCGGCCCGCGCATGGCGCGCGAAGCCGGCGACGGCCCGGAGCCGTCGCTCCCGCTGCCAGGTCGAGCGCGCCGTAGCCGCCCATTCCGTGGCCGTCTGCGTTCGGACATGCGTCTCGCGGCGATCGGAGGCCCATCGCGCAAAGTCGTGCAGCAGGTGCTCCTCCGTCTTCAGCCGGAAGCCGACCGCCCGCCGGAGCGCGAGGTACGCGTCGATGCTCTGCCTCAACATGGCGACACCTCCGCGCGGGGCCAGGGCTGCGCGACCTGTCGGCGCAGACCGATGTCCACCTTGGCGTAGAGCGCCGTCGTGCTGACGTCGCGGTGGCGCAAGAGGGCGCCGATCGCGTCGAGCGTCGCGCCTTCGCGGAGCAGCCGGGTCGCGAGCGAGTGGCGCAGGATGTGAGTCCCGCGGGAAGGAGACTCCACGCCGGCGCGCTCGATCGCGCGAGCGACGACGTCGTGCAAGCCGCTCGATCCGATCGGTCGGATGAGCGTCCGCGCGGTCAGGAAGACGTGGTCCGTGGCGGCGGCGGGACGCTCGATCTCGAGGTAGCCGAGGATCGCGTCGCCGACGTCTTGAGGAAGCGGCAGCCGCGTCTCGCGCCGTCCCTTGCCGACGACGCGGAGGCGTCCCTGCTCCCACTCGAGGTCGCCGAGGCGGAGCCCGACGACGTCACCCGCGCGCAAGCCCAGGCGAGCGAGCAGAAGCAGCATGGCGCGATCGCGCCGCGCCACCGGGCTGGAACGATCGCACGCCGCGATGATGCGCTCCACATCGCCAGCGGGTAGGTAGCGGGTGAGCCTGGCCAGCCGCCACGTGGGCACCTTCGGAACCGCCTCGGCGAGGTCCGTCGCGCAGCGATCCTGCGCGACGAGCCAGCGCAGGAAGCAGCGCACCGTTGTCGTCACACCGCCGGCCGACGCCGGCGCGTGTCGACGGATGTATCCGAGCACGAACTTGCGCACGCCTGCGGCATCGAGCCGCCCGGGATCGTCGCTCACGGTGCCGAGCAGCGCCTCGGCCACCGGCAACGAGTGGGCAATCGTCGTTTCGGCCAGGCCGCGCCGGTCGCGCATCCACGCGGCGTACTCGCACACGAGCTGCGGACGAGTCGCCTCGGGCGCCGACGTGGTCACCACCCCTTCTTAGCGGAGGTACCGCAGGAACGCGTGGACCCGGAAGGGCACGTGCTTGTGCGCGCCGCGCCTGCAGCCGTGGCAACGGCACCGGCGCAGGTGAAGCACGAAGCGTGCGAGCAGATCCTCGTCGAGATCCTCGACCGCGACGTCGCGCCGCGCGGCCCACTGGGCCAGGTGGTCGGCGGCGTGCAGGTAGGGGCCGATTGTCCTCGAGGAGTAGCCCCCGGCGAACATGGACTCCGCGAAGCCGTCGAGAAACGGCCCCGCGGGTCCGTTGCGGAGACGGCGCGGAGTGGAGTCTGTCTTGAAGAGGCGCTCGAACACGGTGTCCTCCTTGGGCCGAAGCCCGGTGGATGGGGGACACCAGCATGCCCGGATTATGCGGACCGGATCCGCCCGCCTGACGTAGCCCAAGCGGTGGGATTCTCAGCGCTCCTTATGACCGCGCGATCGCGAGGTCCGCATAACTCCCCGCTCCGCATGATGCCGGTTATGCGGAGCTCCGCATAACCGGCAGAGCTGTTCCAGGCGTACGCGATCCGCGGCCGGCACTGCGACGTTGGCGTGCAGATCGAACCCCGCGAGATGCGCGTGCCGGGGCGCGGTCGAAAGGACCCACGGGCGTCCGGATCGTCCCCCACGCGCCACACGCGCGCGCCCGCGCGCGGACCGAGTGCGATTCGTCCCTGGATCGAGGCGCTGCTGATACCGGCCAAAGCGGGAGATTCTTCGACAACGGGATCGGCCTGGAATAGGTCGGCGTCGCCGGGATCGAGACCGCGGCGTTTGAGCAGGCGCTGTACCCGCGCGGCGATCCGCGCGAGCACGACGCCGACCTCGTCATCGGTCGGCGAGGGTAGGGGCCGGAACCCGAGCGCGCCCTGCTTGCCTACAGCGAAGAA
>WNFV01003563.1_pt1 | contig 25758 bp, 20 predicted proteins | sample 5400101 | NCBI WGS metagenome assembly WNFV01 (sample SAMN13153361, study PRJNA577476) | soil metagenome | isolation source: 115 cm soil or saprolite under grassland replicate 1 | place: USA:California | collected 2016-06-15
AAGAGCGTTCCGCTCAGCGTGCCGATGACGAGCAGGCCGAGCAACGCGTACACGACGAATTCCCGCTGCAGAAAACCAATCGCGAAAATGGCGCCGCACCAGGCCGGCCGCCGGCGCGTGAGCCACATCAACAGCGCGTAAAGAAACGGCTCGAGATTGACGCCGCTGGCTTCGAGCAGCGCGGTGGCCGTCCCTGGCGGCGGAAGGATGAAGAACACCGCGGCGAGCGCTGCAAACCGCGGAGCGAGGCCCGTCTCGCGCTCGAGTAGCCAAATCAGCAGCACGCCGACCAGCACGTTGATCGCCAGCAGCGGCAGCTTGAGCGCAGCGACGGACGCGCCGGCCACGAGAAACACGGGCGCGGCCATGAACGCCTCGACCGCGAAGATGTAGTTCTGGCCGTACAGAAAGAGCGGCAGCGCGCGCCCTTCACTCAGATGTTTGGCCATCAACCCGATCACGGCCTGGTCCGAGTCGAAGTGCGCCTGCTCCCAGAAGACGAAAATCACCGACCGGATGATGATGACGAACACGACGAGCGCCATCACGATCAGACGCTCGGTTCGCCGATCCGCCCGAACAAGCACCGGCATATCATAGAGGTCGCAGTCGGAATTGGTAAGTTGGTAAGTTGGTAAAGTTGGTAAGTTGGTAAATCGCTGACTTGGTGAATTGGTGAATGACGTGCATGTGACGAAAACAAGCTGCGTTTGGGTGTCCCTGGTCGCTCTCGGTTTCGTGTTCTCGGCTCGCGGTCCAGTGAAGGCGCAAGCGGACCGCGCGAAGCTGGCCGCGGCCTTTGCCGACATCGATCGCGCGTTCACCGACTTTGTCGCGCAGGCCCACGTGCCCGGCGCCGCCTGGGGGATCATCGTGGACGGCGAGCTCGTTCACTCCCTCGCCACCGGTTTCCGCGACGTGCCGACGAAAGCGCCGGTCGACAGCGACACGGTCTTTCGCATCGCATCGATGACGAAAAGCTTCACCGCAATGTCCATCCTGAAGCTGCGGGACGAAGGAAAACTGTCGCTCGACGATCCGGTCGAGCGGTACGTGCCCGAGCTGAAAGGGCTGACCTATCCCACGAGCGACTCGCCGCGCATCACAATCCGCCATCTGCTGTCGCATTCCGCCGGATTCCCCGAAGACAATCCGTGGGGCGATCGGCAGCTCGCGGACACCGACGAGCAGTTGTCGCAGATGCTGCGCGGCGGCATTCCGTTCTCCACGTCGCCGGGCACCGCCTACGAGTACTCGAACTACGGCTTCGCGATTCTCGGACGGATCGTTTCCAACGTGTCGGGCCTCCGGTATGCAGACTACGTGACGACGCACATCCTCCGGCCGCTCGGCATGACCTCGACCACGCTCGAACCGTCCGCAGTGATGCCGAACCGGCTGGCGCACGGCTATCGATGGGAAGACGCCGAGTGGAAAGACGAACCGCTGCTGCCGCACGGCTCGTTTGGCGCCATGGGAGGCATGGCGACCTCCGTGCGCGACTTGAGCCGCTACGTCGGCATGATGCTGGCCGCGTGGCCGCCGCGCGATGGCCCGGAGGTCCTGCCGATCCGGCGTGCATCGTTGCGCGAGATGCAGCAGGTCGCACGGCCCTCCGCCGCATCGGTGGCACGCGATCCGTCGAACGGCGCCATCCAGCTGAACTCCGGCGGTTATGGATACGGGCTGCGCGTCTCGCAGTCATGCGCCTTCCGCCACATCGTCGCGCATGGCGGCGGGCTGCCAGGCTTCGGCTCGATCATGCAGTGGCTCCCCGAGTACGGAGTCGGCATCGTCGCATTCGGCAACCTCACCTACACCGGATGGGGACGCGTGACGACGACGGCGTTCGATCTGCTGGCGAAGACCGGAGGATTTCAGCCGCGCCCGCCGCAGCCGTCGCCCGCGCTGCAGCGCGCACGCGAGACGGTGTCACAGCTGATCGTGCGCTGGGACGATCGGCTCGCGGACACCATTGCCGCCGAAAACTTCTTCCTCGACCTGTCGAAGGATCGACGGCGCTCGGAAATCGAAGGTCTGCACACGACGTACGGTGCATGCTCGCCGGGCGGCGGCTTCGATTTCGTGGAAAACGCCTTACGCGGCCGTTGGACGATGGAGTGCGAGCGCGGCAGGCTGCAGGTGTCGATCACGCTGGCGCCGACGATGCCGCCGAAAGTGCAGTTTCTCTCGGTGAGGCCAGCGCCGACGACACCGATCGGCCCGCAGCCGTCGTCGGCCTGCGCCGTGAACTAGGAGCTACTTCTTGATGTACTTCTTCACTGCCCTGGGTCCGACTTCGGCGCCGTAGATATTGCCTTTTGCGTCTACCGCGACGCCCTCCGCGGCGCTGGTGCCGGCCGTGGTCTTTGCGGGATCCGGATTCTCGGGATCCGGGATCAAATACGTCACCTTGAGATCTTTCGCGCTGCCGATCCGGATGCCTCGCTTCCAGCCGCCAGGGTGAGATGAAACGCTCGATTCCGAGTCCGCGCCGTACAGCACATCGTTCTTGTCGATGTAGACGCCGCTCAGGCGGCTGAACTCCTTCGTCTCCTGGAGGAACTTGCCGTCCTGATCGAAGAGCTGCAGGCGCACGTTGCCGCGATCCGCGACGAACAACCGTCCTCGCGAATCGAAGGCAAGGCTGTGCGGCGTCCGGAACTCGCCGGGCGCGGATCCAAGCTTGCCCCAGCTCTTGACGAACTTGCCGTCCTTGGTGAACTTCGAGATGCGGGCGACGGTGTCCGGCGCGGCGTTGGCATTCTGCCCGGCGTGCCCTTCGGCCACGAAGATGTCGCCGTTTGGCGCGGTGACGACATCGTTCGGCTCGGTCAGCGCGTCCGGGGGATTGCCGGCGACGCCTGCCCTGCCGAGCGTCATCAGGACCTTGCCTTCGGGGCTGAACTTGATCACCTGATGCCCGACGAGTTTGGCGGGCGCCGGTGGCGACGGTGTACCGGCCGCGGCGCCGCGTGCCGGACGCGGACGGTTATCGTTCGCGTCGGTCACCCAGACGTTGCCGTCGCGGTCCACGTGAATCCCATGCGCGAACGCTACCATCCCCGCGCCAAAGCTCTTCACGAGCTTGCCCGATGCGTCGAACTTCAGCACAGGGTTCAGCGGCGACATCTGACCGGTCGACGGATCGGCGCAACTGTTGACGCCGCATCGTTCGGCGACCCAGATCGACGTGCCGTCCTTGTCGATGTCGACGGCGCTCGTCGAGCCCCACGTGCGGCCCTCTGGGAGCTTGAAGTAGTTTGCGACCGTTTCGTACGGGTTGGGCAGATCGTTCGTCGGCTTGACATCGCTCTGCGCCAGAGTTGCAGCGACGACGAGAATCGACAGAGCGAGCACGCTTCGCATATGTCCTCCGACTTAATCCGAATCCCTAACCCCTAACCCCTAACCCCTAACCCCTAACCCCTAATCCCTAATCCCTACTTCTTCACATACCGCATCAGTCGCTTCGGACCGACTTCGGCGCCGTAGATATTGCCCTGCGAGTCGACCACGACGCCTTCGGCGGCGCTCGTGCCGGTGTAATTGTCCGCCGCCCGGGTTTTCGTCTCCGGATCGGGGATGAACGCGATCACCTTGCCGTCCTTGCCATCTTTCACACGGCCGACCCGGATCCCGCGCTTCCAGCCGTTGTGGTTGTTCGACACCGATTCGGATTCCGAGTCGGCGACGTAGATCATGTCGTTCTTGTCGATGAAGACGCCGCTCGGCCGGCTGTACTGCTTCCACTCCTCGATGAACGTCCCGCTCTGATCGAAGATCTGAATCCGGTTGTTGTTGCGATCGCCGACGAACAGCCGCCCTCGCGAGTCGATCGCCAGCGCGTGCGGCTGGTCGAACTCGCCGGGGCCTGTCCCGAGCTTGCCCCACTGCTTGATGAACTTGCCGGCCTTGTCGAACTTCAGAATCCGCGCGTTGGATCCTGGCGCCGAGGCGTGCCCTTCGGCGACGAAGATGTCGCCGTTTGGTGCGACCAGCACGTCATTCGGCTGATAGAAGTAGTCGGGTTCGCCGGCGCCGCCGGCTTTACCGAGCGTCATCAGCAGCTTGCCGTCCGGACTGAATTTGAACACCTGATGTCCGCTGGTCGCGCCTGGCTGAGGGCCCGAACGTCCCTGTGCTCGGCCGCCCCCTGGCGCGCCTGCGGCCGGCGGCGTTCCAGCGGCGGGCGCCGTGGTTCCGGGCTCGTCGCTGCGTCCGCGTCCGCGGCCGCCTCCGGCGCCACCGCCGCGCTGCGGCAGCGGTGCGTTGTCCTGGCCGTCGGTCACCCACACGTTGCCGTCGCGATCCACGTGAATGCCGTGCGGGAAGATCAGCAGGCCGGCGCCGAAGCTTGTCACGAGCTTGCCGGTCGGATCGAATTTGAGAATCGACGGCGCGTCCGACATTTTGCCCGCGGCGCGATCCAGACAACTGTTCGCACCGCAGCGTTCCGCCACCCAGATCGATTTGCCGTCTTTGTCGACGTCGACCGCGCTCGTCGAACCCCACGTTCGGCCTTCAGGCAGCTTGGCCCAGCCTTCGACGCGTTGATACGGATTCGGAGCGTCGTTGGTCGGCTGAAGATCGGCTTGCCCGGATGTAGTGGCTCCGGAGAAGGCGATGGCCGCGACGGCGCCGGCCATGACTGCGATTCTGATTCGGCGTGCGGATGACATGACAGCCTCCACTGAAGCTCGGGCATCTTGTTGGAACGCCGGGATTATACCCGCTCTATACTCGCGAAGTGGCGCGGAGGTGGAGCCGTCTGCTGGTTGTCGCGACCGCCGTGGCGCTCGTCACCGCGGCGGCGCTGGCGCAGGACTTCGGGTTCGGCGGGTTCGGTCCCCGCGGGCCGTTTCACGCCATGCCGAACGCGCGCTACGACGGCCGTTTCACCTTCGTGCGCGTGCACTACGAGACGGCGCCCGGCGGCTACTGGTATCGCGGATGGCCGGCGTGGGCGCACGGCTACCCGATTGCCGAGCAGAACCTGATGAAGATCATGAACGAGGTGAGCTACCTCGGCGCCCGCGACGAAGAGATCAACACCCTCGCGCTCGATGATCCCGAGCTCTGCAAGTACCCGGTTGCCTACATCATCGAAGTCGGCTGGTGGCAGATGACCGACCGCGAGGCCGCCGCGTTGCGCGCGTATCTGCAGAAGGGCGGCTTCGTCATCGTCGACGACTTCAAGGTCCGCGGGTTCGGCGGCGGGATGGGCGGCGGAGGCTGGGAGGTGTTCGAAGCCAACATGCAACGCGTGCTGCCTGGCGTCCAGTTCTTCGAGATGCAGGCGTCGCATGCGATCTTCCACACGTTCTTCGAGATTGACGACCTCAAGATTGTGCCCCAGGCCTACAATGCGGGCGAGCCGATCTTTCGCGGCGTGTACGAAGACAACGACCCGGCCAAGCGGCTGCTGATGATCGTCAACTACAACACCGACATCTCGCAGTTCTGGGAATGGTCGGGTACGGGGCTGCGGCCGATCGACGACACGAACGAAGCGTACAAGCTCGGCGTGAATTACCTCATCTACGGGCTGACGCACTAGACGAGCGCAACCGGCCGGCGCGAAGAACGGCAAAAGCCCCCCGCCGCCACACAACCTGCACGTCGAAGCCAGCCCGCTCGAGTAATCCGATCTCGGATTCGAGCGGCACATAGACGTCTTCGGCAGCCCAGGCCTTCAGCAGCGCGTCCGCCTCGATGCGCGAATAGGAGCGGAGCAGGTGTGACGTCCATGCGTGTCGCTCCGCACGCGCGGCGGTGCGGTTCAGCGACGGCTGGCAGTCCACGGTGACGCACACTCCTCGTTCCGAGAGCGCCGCGTGCACGCGCCGGTACAACCGCGCCTTGGCCGTGCGGGTGCGCACGTGATGCAGCGCGAACGAGGCGACGACCGCGTCGGCGGGCGACGGAATCGGCGTGCGAACAAAGCTGCCGCAGATGAACGACGCGCGCACTGGAAGGCGCCGCGCGGCCACCGCCAGAATGTCGGGGTCGGAATCGATGCCGACGATCCGCGCGCGGGGCGCGTGTGACAGGCAGCGCGCCGCCAGCGTTCCAGTACCGGTGCCCAGGTCGACGATCGTTCGCGCGCCGCGCGGAACCGCGGCCGCCGCCGCTTCGATCATCACGTCGTAGTCGGGAATGAACGTCCGGATCCGCGCGTCGTACGAGCACGTCCGATCTGTTCCAAAGCGAGACATGAGCCGTTCCTCTCGCGGCTTTCGCACTACGAGGTGGGAGAGGACATGATCAAAACAGCCATTTCGCTCACGCTCGTTCTGGCATCGGTGGCGTCGCCGAGTCCGGTCACAGCCGAGGAGACGGTGCGATCGCTCGAGCCGACTGGCCCATTCGCGAGGGCCATCATGCGGGAGGGCCTCCGGCTCGCGCTCGCGCCATCGGGCGGATCCGCGGACGTCGAGTGGGCACGCGTGCGCAAACTCGAGGCGGGCAGAGAAATCTCACTGACGATGCGAGGTTTGCCGGAAGGCGCACGGGTTTTCGTATCAGCTGACGATTCCGTCATCACCGTTCTCAACCTCACTGACCTTGCCCTACCATCGACGGCGGTTCGGGCGCTGCGCGAAATTGCATCGCAGCACAGGGAGTACCTCGAAGGTGCGGCGAAGGACGGAATCGTTCTCTCGAACAAGGTGCGGCTGGAGTCCGGCGCCGTCGTTGTAGCAGGTCGGAGAGTCGCCGATCTTCAACGAGTCGTCGAGACCTGGGCGCGAAAGGATGTCGCCGAGATCACGACGCGCCAAACGGGTCGAGGGGTATGGGGACATCTGGGCCCCCTCGGCGGCTACTTCGTCGGAGCATTGTCCGGGGGCTATGTTGCCGGCTTTGCGTGTAAGTTCGCGGGTGATCGGGATTGCGACTCCGCCGCGGGCGTGGGTATGCTCGTGGGCGCAATCGGGGGTGGGGCCTACGGATTCCACGCGGCCCGCCGCGAGACGGAGATCGTTACTTACAGCACTGTTCAGTAGATGGGCGGTTGGCGCATTCCAATCGATCAGGAACCCGACTGTGGGATGCGCTTGAACGCGCGGCCGCCCCGGAACACGTACGCCGGTTTGCCGTCCCGATCCGGGATCAGAACCCACGTCGCGGGACCGGCGGTCCCGGTGCCGACCGCGAGTCGCAGCGTCCCCTGCAGCACGGCGGTCTGTTCGCGGCCGCCTTCGCGCGCGACGAGGCCACCGTTTTTGACGGCAATCTCGATGACGTTGCCCTCCCCCTGCGAGTAGCGTCCGATCCAGGCTTTCGAGTCGTCGCGCGTCAAGCTAGACGAGGAGTCTGCGGACGGCGCTGGAGCATCCAGTGCGCCGGTCGTGAGGCCGAGCAGCAACTCCAACCCTCGGCGCGCCGTACGCTGTAATCCAGATCCTGTGCGGTTGCCGAGCACGACGGCCGCGGCCCGGCGCGACGGCGCCATCAGGATCGTCGAGCCATAGCCCGCTCGCGATCCGCCGTGACTGACCAGCCGTACTCCGCCGCGCTCCGACAACTCGAGTCCGTACCCGTACGACGCGGCACCACCGGGTATCGCGACGTGTGGCGACGACAGCTTGACGATGACCGAGGGCTTCAACACTGGATGCCCGTCGATCTGTCCCTGATTCATGAACGCGATCACAAACCGCGACAGGTCGAGCGCGCTGGAGAACATCGATCCTGCTGGCCATGTCGCCACGTTGTTCGCGGCGGGCCGGATGACGGTCGGTGGCTGATTGCCGGCTGCCTCGTGGCCCTGGGCGAGTGGGTACGTGATCGCCATCATCGGCCGGAACGTCGATCGCGACATGCCCAGCGGGGCGAACAGGCGTTCCTGCATGGCGTCGGCGTACGGTTTGCCGACAATGCGCTCGACGAGGAATCCGGCTATCCAGAAGCCCGGGTTCGAATACGAATAGATGGCTGCCGGTTCGGTGAAGAAGGCCGCCGCCTTCATCGCTCTGATCCCGCTCCCGAGAGCGTCGTCATCCTGCCGGCCGAACATGGGCGCCTCGTCGCGCAGCCCCGCGGTATGCGAGAGCAGCTGGTTCGCCGTCACACGTGCGATCGCCGGATCCAGATCCGCGATCGTCGCGCCAATCGGCGCGTCGAGTGACAGCTTGCCTTCTTCCGCGAGCGTAACGAGCGCCGTCGCCGTGAACATCTTGGTCGTGGAGCCGAGGCGGAACAGCATGTCCGGCTTCACCGGCTCACCCGAATCGATGTCCGCGACGCCGACACCGGCGGAGAACACGACGCGGTCGCCGTCGATGAGCGCGATCGCAGCTCCTGGCGTACGGCTGTCCTGCAGCTCTTGACGCGCGGTCTGAACAATCTGATCGAACCGCGACGTGGTCTGCTGCGCGGTCGCCGCGGTGAGCGCGCCGAGCACGAGCGCAACAACGAAGAGGATCCGACCGATAAGGATCGATGATCGGCGCATGAACCACCTGCTTGAAGATGGTCCGGATTATAGGCGACGAGCCGGCAATGGCACTCGAAGCGCGGCGCGCGCGTCTAAGAGAGTGGGGCGTGAACCCTAAGCGTGGCAGGTACTTAACGAAGAATAGCGTTATGTCAGATAAACCCTATGCCGTATAATGTGGTCATCGTCTCCGTGACCCCAACACCATCTGCTTTCACGTAGGTAGGCCGGATGTTCGAACGGTACACCGAAAGGGCCCGACGAGTACTTTTCTTCGCTCGGTACGAGGCCAGTCAGCTCGGCAGCATCTCGATTGAGACCGAGCACCTCCTCTTGGGCCTGATTCGCGAAGGCAAGGGGCTCACCAGCCGCATTTTCGCGCGTTCGCATCTGTCGCTCGAAAACATCCGCAAGGAAATCGAAGGGCGCACGGTGTTCCGGGAGAAAGTCTCCACCTCCGTGGAGATCCCGTTCAGTGCCGAGACCAAACGAGTGCTCCAGTTTGCGGCTGAAGAGGCCGATCGCCTCCTGCACAATTACATCGGGACGGAACACCTGCTGCTCGGCATCCTCCGCGAGGAGCGCTCCGTTGCGGCGTCCATCCTCATGGAAAAGGGGATGCGGCTGAACACGGTCCGCGAGGACATCGTCCAGCTGCTGAACGAGAAAACGACCCTCACGCGCACGTCGAAGGAAACGCCGCTGCTGGCGGAATTCAGCCGCGATCTCACCGAATCGGCCATGAAGAACCAGCTCGATCCGCTGGTCGGCCGCGATCACGAGCTGGAACGCGTCCAGCAGGTGCTGTGCCGCCGGACGAAGAACAACGCCGTCCTCATCGGCGAACCGGGCGTCGGCAAGACGGCGATCGTCGAGGGGCTCGCGCAGAAGATCGTCTACGGCGACGTGCCGCATTTCCTCGCCGACAAGCGCATCCTCGCGCTCGACATCTCGCTCATCGTCGCCGGCACGAAGTACCGCGGTCAGTTCGAAGAGCGCCTCAAGGCGATCATGAAGGAGCTGACCGACAACCCGAACATCATCGTGTTCATCGACGAGCTGCACACGCTCGTGGGTGCCGGGTCGGCCGAAGGGTCGCTCGACGCGGCGAACATCCTGAAGCCGGCGCTGTCGCGCGGCGAAATCCGGTGCATCGGCGCGACGACGCCCGCCGAGTACCGCAAGTACATCGAGAAGGATCGCTCGCTCGAGCGGCGCTTCCAGGCGATCAAGGTCGATCCGCCCGGCGAGCGCGAGACCATCGACATCCTGCTCGGCGTGAAGGATCGCTACGAGAACTTCCATCACGTCGAGTACACGAAGGAAGCCATCGAGGCGGCGGTGTATCAGTCGAACCGCTACATCACCGACCGGTTCCTGCCCGACAAGGCGATCGACCTCGTCGACGAAGCCGGCGCGCGCGCCAAGCTGCGCGAGGCGGGCTACAGCGAGGAATTCGGCGAGATCAACAAGAGCATCCGCGTCGCCGTCGAGCAGATGGAGAGCGCCGTCTCGCAGAAGGACTTCGAGAAAGCGCAGTTCTATCGCGAGCAGGAAGTGACGGCGCGCGAGAACCTGCAGTTCGTCCGCGAGAGCTTCGCGGTCAAGTCGAGCGCGCGCAAAGTGGTCGTTGGCAAGGCCGAGATAGACGAGGTCGTGTCGAAATGGACCGGCGTCCCGATGGCCTCGATCAACCAGGACGAAGGCGACAAGCTGCTCCGCATGGAAGCGGAGCTGCACCGCCGCGTCATCAGCCAGGAAAAGGCGATCTCCGCGATCTCGCGCGCGATTCGGCGGTCACGCGCCGGGCTCAAGAACCCCGCGCGTCCCGTCGGCAGCTTCGTTTTCCTCGGGCCGACCGGCGTCGGCAAGACCGAGCTGGCGCGGGCGCTCGCGAATTTTCTCTTCGGCAGCGATCACGCGCTGATCCGCTTCGACATGTCCGAGTACATGGAGAAACACTCGGTCTCGAAGTTGATCGGGTCGCCGCCCGGCTACGTCGGGCACGAAGAGGGCGGGCAGCTCACGGAGAAAGTCAAGCGAAACCCGTACTCGGTGGTGCTGCTCGACGAAATCGAGAAGGCGCATCCGGACATCTTCAACATCCTGCTGCAGGTGTTCGAGGACGGCCATCTCACCGACGGCCTCGGCAATCGGGTGAACTTCAAGAACACCATCATCATCATGACGTCGAACATCGGGGCGCGCTTCATCCAGAAGAAGAGCTCGCTCGGGTTCCAGTCGTCGGATACCAACGAGATCAACAAGAGCGTCAACGACATGGTGCTCGGCGAGGTCAAGCGCACCTTCAACCCCGAGTTCATCAATCGCATCGACGAGATCATTGTCTTCGAAGCGCTCACCGACGACGACCTGCGGCGCATCATGGCGCTGCTGGTCGCGCAGCTGAACGACAACCTCACGGATCGGCAGCTCCGGATCGCGCTGACGTCCGAAGTCGTCGACTGGATCATCGAAATCACCTGCAAAGACCGCTCGTACGGCGCCCGGCCGCTGCGGCGTGCCATTCAGCGGTACGTCGAGGATCCGCTGTCGGAGGAGCTCATCCGCGGGCACCTCCAGGGCGGGGAGATCGACGTCTATCTCGACGCCGGCGCGCTCTCGTACCGGCCGCGCCTGGCGCCGCTCGAGGCGGGGCGGAAGCTCGCCTGACGGCTGCGGCAGATTCCAAGCCAAAGCTCCCCCTTCGCGGTCTAAAATCGTGCAGATGTCTATGTGTGTGAGATTTCTCGCCGTGGCGGCGCTGACGGTTGCCGTCGCGCCGCTGGCGGCCCAGGGCCAGACGCCGGCTCCGCCGGTCGCCGTACCCCAGAGCGACCTGCCCACCGCCACCGTCTGCGGCCAGCAGGCGCGCCCGGCCGCGCAGCCACCCGCCGGGTCCGGCCCGGTCGTCCTGTTCATCGCCCCCTGCTTCGAAGCGCAGGGCAATCAGTCGGTGATCGAGTCGCAGACCTACGTCTATTACATGCAGCTTAAGCCGAGCGTGCCGTCCCGGGGCCAGTGGGTGCCGTGGGACGACACGAGCGAAAAGGTCGTCCTCGACGACTTCCACCGCCTCTGGAACACCAACTTCCTCGACAACTTGTGGATCGAGACCGCCGACTACACGTTCCCCAACGGCACGATCGGCAAGATCGTCACCTACAACATGGAGGAGCGGCAGCGCGTCAAGATCGTCGATTACGTCGGCTCGAAGAAGGTCGAGACCGCGAAGATCTACGAGAAGCTGAAAGAGGCCAACGCCGAAATCCGCCTCGACACCTTCATCGATCCTGCGCTCGTCCGCAAGGTCGAAGGCATCGTCCGCGACATGATGCGCGAGAAGGGCTTCCAGTTCGCGACCGTTACGCACGAGATCAAGGAAATGCCCGGCGGGCCGAAACTGGTGCACGTCACCTTCAACATGGAGGAAGGGCCGAAAGTCCGCCTCCGCAAGGTCGACTTCATCGGCAACAAGGCGATCAGCGACGGCAAGCTGAAGCACCAGATGAAGGACAACAAGGAACGCGTCGGCATGCACGACGTGTTTCATTTTCCGCAGGCATTCCTCTCGGCCATCAGCGGGCGGGGCACGTTTTCGGAGCCGAAGTTCGATGAGGACGCGGAAAAGGTCGTGGCCTATTACCGCGATCACGGGTACCTGCGCGCGAACATCGGCGTGCCCGACATGAAGGTCATCGAGGACTCCTCGGACAAGAAATCGCGCTGGGTTGAGCTGCGGATTCCGGTCATCGAAGGTCCCAGATACAAGGTCGGCGCCTTCGAGGTCGCCGGCAACACCGTCGTCAAGACCGAGTTTCTCAAGCCGCTGTTCAAACTGAACCCGGGCGAGTACTACGGCGAAAAACGCATCCGGAAGGGCCTCGAAAAGGCGAAAGAGATCTACGGGACCGGCGGCTACTACGAGTTCACCGGGTTCCCGGACTACACGTTCCACGACGACCCCAAGCCGAACGAGCCCGAAGCACCAGACGCCTTGAAGGCCCCGGAGCCCGACAAACCGCAGCCGTCGGGGCCACCTGTCGTCGACGTGACGATGCGGATGCAGGAAGGGCAGCAGTTCTCCGTCAACCGCATCACGTTCATCGGGAACACGACGACGCGAGACAACGTGATTCGCCGCGAGCTGCGCCTGGTTGAAGGGGGTGTGTTCAACACCGAGGCGCTGAAGTACAGCGTCAAACGCCTCAATCAGCTGGGCTACTTCAAACCGCTCGAAGGCGGCAAAGACATCGACGTGCAGAAGACGCCCAACGAGACCAACAAGGTCGACGTCAAGCTGAAGCTCGAGGAGCAGAACCGCAATTCGCTGACCTTTGGCGCCGGCGTGTCCGAGTTCGAAGGCTTCTTCGGGCAGCTGTCCTTTCAGACGGCGAACTTCCTGGGCCGCGGCGAGAGCCTGACGCTCTCGATGCAGGCGGGCTCGCGCGCGCAGAATTACTCGCTCGCGTTCACGGAGCCGTTCCTGCTCGATCGCAACATCACCGGCGGCTTCAATCTGTTCAAGACCGACATCCGCTACATCGGCCAGTTCACGCAGAAGTCGGCCGGCGCCGTGGCGAGCATGGGCTTCCCGATCGGCCGCGGCTTCACGCGGATGTTCACCAACTACAGTTACGAGCGCGTCCGGGTGACGGAAATCAACGAGGTCTACCAGGATCCGCTGCTGCTGCAGCGCAATCCGTTCCTGCGCGACTCGTTGCTGCTCGGCCAGGGCGGCGAGCGCATCATCAGCAAGGTCGTGCCGTCGCTCGTCCACAACACCGTCGACCAGCCGATTTTCCCCACCTCCGGGAAGCGGCTGACGGCCTCGATCGATCTGGCGGGCCTTGGCGGCAACACGAATTTCTACAAGCCGATGCTCGAAGGCGTCTGGTACATCAAGCACGGCGCCCGTATGACGCTCGGGATGCGCGGTCAGTACGAGTACATCCATCAGTTCAGGGGCTCGAAGGAGCTGCCGATCTTCGAGAAGCTGTTCCTGGGCGGCGAGTATTCCGTCCGTGGATTCGACATCCGGACGATCGGCCCGCAGGATCCGGAAAACGGGCTCGTGCTCGGCGGCGACAAGAGCCTCCTCTTCAACGTCGAAGAGCAGTTCACGATCGCCGGTCCGGTCCGATTGATTGCGTTCTACGACGCCGGACAGGTGCAGGCGGGACCGACGACGCAGCAGCGGCTGTTCGTGCCGCTGGGCGAGGCGAACATCCTCAACCTGCCCGGACAGCAGTTCAAGTGGCAGGACTTCAAGACCTCGACCGGGCTCGAGGTGCGGTTCTTCATGCCGGTGCTGAACGTGCCGTTCCGTCTGATCTTTGCCTACAATCCGCAGCGCTCCGGCGTGCGTGACAACACGCTCTTCCCGCAGAAGGCGTTCCAGTTCAGGTTTGCAGTCGGCTCGACGTTCTGAGAAGCCGCTCCACCACGTGGTGGGGAGTTGCCAGTCTGGTGTAAAATCAAGGGCTTCCGTTCCATTCGAAAGGATTAGTCGTAATGAGAGGTTCCGCCATTGCCGCGTCGCTCGCCTTGTTCGTGATGGCGCTGAGCGCCGCCCCGATAGCCGCGCAGCAGCCACCTGCGCAGCAGCCACCGGCGCAGACTCCACCGGCGCAGACTCCACCGGCGCAGGCCAAGCCGGCGGCGCCGCCGGCCCAGACGCCGCCCGCGGCTCCCGCCGCGCAGCCGCCCCTGCCGTTTCCGGCGGGCGCGAAAATCGCGTTCATCAACCCGCAGCGCGTGTTCCAGGAATCGACCGACGGGAAGGCCGCCGTCGCCCGCGTGAATACCCTGATTCAGAAAAAGCAGAAAGAGGGCGAAGACAAGGCCAAGCTGCTGCAGGGCAACCAGCAGAAGCTGCAGACGAGCGGCAGCGTGATGAACGAGGCCGCGCGTGGGCAGCTCGAGAAGGAAATCGAGCGGCAGCAGCGCGAAGGCGAACGATTCCAGCAGGACGCGCAAGCCGAGATCAACGAGCTGCAGCAGGAAGTGCAGAACGAATTCCTGAAGCGCGTGCAGCCGGTGCTCGATCAAGTGGCGACCGAGAAAGGACTCCACATGGTGTTCAACGCCGCCGAGGCCGGTATCGCGTGGGCGCCGCAGAGCCTGGATCTCACCGCCGACGTGATCAAGAGGCTGGACGCCGCCAAGTCGTCCACAACGCCCAAGCAGTAGTAGACTTGCTCACGGAAGGGATTAGGGATTAGGGGTTAGGGATTTGACGTGCCTAATCCCTAATCCCAAGCCCCTAATCCCTGTTCCGTGGCCATAAACATCCCCGTCCTCCTCGACCGGCTCTGCTACCGGTTTCCATCGCTGCTCGTGGACGCCATCGTCGAGCACGACCCGGGCCGGCGGCTGGTCGCGGTCAAGAACGTCACGGTCAACGAGGAATTCTTCCAGGGACATTTTCCGGGCGCTCCGCTCATGCCGGCGGTGCTCATGCTCGAATCGTGGTCGCAGGTGGCGGCGATTCTCCTGCTGGAGCGCGACGAGGCACCGCCGAATGCGCGTGTGTTTCTGCGCGGGGTGAACGGCGCGCGGTTCCGGCGGCAGGTCGTGCCCGGCGATCAATTGCGTCTGGAGATTTCGCTCGGCCGGCAGCGCGCCTCGCTGGCGCGGGCGCAGGCCGCCGCGTATGTCGGCGACCAGGTCGTCGCCGAGGCCGAGTTGCTGCTCGGCCTCGTCCCCGACAAGACCGAGATCGACCAGACGGCGATCGTCCACCCCCGCGCGCGGATCGGCGCGGGGACGACGATCGGACCCCACGCCATGATCGGGCCGAACGTCCGGCTCGGCGCGAACTGTCACGTCGGGGCGTCGGCGGTGGTCGACGGTTGGACCGACGTCGGCGACGACACCGAGATCTATCCGTTCGCATCCATCGGCCAGGTGCCGCAGGACCTCAAGTTCCGGGGCGAAGAGACGCGGCTCGAGATCGGCCGGCGCAACATCTTCCGCGAGTTCGTCACGATTCACCGCGGCACCCGCGGCGGCGGCGGCGTGACCACGATCGGCGACCGGAACGTCTTCATGGCGTACGTGCACGTGGCGCACGACTGTCACGTCGGCAACGACACGATCTTCGGCAACACGGCGACGCTCGGCGGGCACGTGATGGTCGAAGATTTCGCGAACGTCAGCGCGGGATCCGGCGTGCACCAGTTCTGCCGTGTCGGTCGCCATGCGTTCATCGGCGGCTACTCGGTCGTGACCAAAGACGCGCTGCCGTACGCACGCACGGTCGGCAGCCGGCCGGCGCGCATTTTCGGGGTCAACACGATCGGCCTGATGCGCCGCGGCTTTTCGGCCGACGTCATCACCAAGCTGAAGCGCACCTTCCGATACCTGCTGCAGTCGAAGCTGAACACGACACGCGCGATGCGGCAGATCGATCAGGATCGGTCGCTGGCGTGCGCAGAAGTGCAGTACCTCCTCGACTTCATCCGATCCTCGCAGCGGGGCGTCATCCTGCGCCGTGCCACGCGGCGCGCTGAAGAAGTGCTCGCGGACGAATAGCTTCATATGACGGTCCCTCGGCCTTCGTTCGTGGTGCCTGGTCCGTCCAGGGTCCGTGGTCCGTTCTTGGTCCAACGTCCTTGGGGAGCGGACCAACGACGAAGGCTGGACCAAGGACCACGGCTGGACCAAGGACCACGGCTGGACCAAGGACCACGGCCGGACCAAGGACCACGGCCGGACCAAGGACCACGGACGGACCAAGGACCACGGCCGGACCAAGAACTAAGCCCGAAGGACCAAGGACGACGATGCGCCTCGGCCTGATCGCAGGCAACGGCCGCTTTCCCTTCCTGGTCCTCGACGCCGCACGCGGAGCGGGCCACGACGTTACCGTCATCGCCCTCACAGAGGAGAGCTCTCCTGATCTGGCGGACGCCGCTGCGCGGCCTCCGGCCGCCTCCGTGCACTGGATGTCGATCGGCCAGCTGGGCACCTGCATCAGCACGCTCAAGAACGCGGGCATCACCCAGGCGGTGATGGCGGGGCAGGTGAAGCACACCAAGCTGTTCGCCCTCCGTCCCGACATGACGCTGTTGAGTGTCCTGATGCGCCTGAAAGCGAAGAATACCGACGCGTTGATCTCCGCGGTGGCGGACGTCCTCCGCGACAACGGGATCGAGCTGCTCGACTCGACGGCATTTCTCGCGCCGCTGATGGCTCACGACGGGCTATTGACCGCCCGTCAGCCAACCGGGGAGGAGCGGACGGACCTCGAATTCGGGTACGGTGTGGCCGACATCATCGCGGGCCTCGACATCGGCCAGACCATCGCCGTCAAGTCTGGAGCGGTCGTCGCCATCGAAGCAATGGAGGGAACCGATGCCGTGATCACGCGCGCGGGTCAGCTCGCGGGCACCGGCGTGCGCGTCGTCAAGGTCGCGAAACCGAACCAGGACATGCGCTTCGACGTGCCCGTGGTCGGCGTATCGACAATCGAGGCGATGAAGGCGGCGGGCGCCACGGCGCTGTCGGTCGACGCCGCCAAGACGCTGATGATCGACGGCGACGCGATCATCAAGGCTGCCGACGAAGCCGAGATTGCGATTGTGGGGCGTCGGGTTGGTCCTTAGTTCTTCGTGCTTGGTTCTCGGTCCGTCCACGGTCCTGTGGTCCGTGGTGCGCTGCACGCTGAATGCGGACCAGGGACGCTGGACTCAGGACGGACCACGGACCCTGGACGGACCGAGAACGACGGACGAAGGACCAAGGACGACGTGAAGCCGTCACTGCGCATCGCTGTCATCGGCGTCGGCCATTTGGGCCGGCATCACGCGCGGATTCTGTCGGCGCTGCCCGGCGTGGAGCTGGTCGCCGTGGTCGACACGAATCGGCCGCGAGCGGAGGAGATCGCGGCGGCGAGCGGCACGCACGCCGCGTTCGAGTACCGCGACGTGCTCGGACACGTCGACGCCGTTACGGTTGCCGTGCCGACCGAGCTCCATCGCGACATCGCAGTGCCGTTCCTCGAAGCCGGGGTGGCAGTTCTCGTCGAGAAGCCGATGACGCGAACGCTCGTCGAAGCCGATGCGCTCATCGCGGCCGCCGTGAAAGCGCACACCGTTCTGGCCGTGGGCCACACCGAGCGGTTCAATCCCGCGGTCGAAGCGGCGCGGCCGCTGCTGACCGACCCGCGCTTCATCGAGGTCCATCGTCTGGGCACGTTTCCAGAGCGCAGCCTCGACATCGACGTAGTGTTCGACCTGATGATCCACGACCTCGACGTCGTGCTGTCGCTCGTGCAGTCCGATGTCGAGTCGATCGAAGCGGTTGGCGTTCCGGTCCTGACCGGCCGTGTGGACATAGCGAACGCGCGCCTGCGATTCGCCAACGGCTGCATTGCCAACCTGACCGCCAGCCGGATCAGCCGCGATCGAGTGCGGAAGATCCGGTTCTTTCAACCGGCGGCGTACGTCTCGATTGATTACGCGGCGCAGAAGGTCGACGTCTGGCGCCTCGAAACAGGCAGCGGACCGAAGCCGACGATTGAGGGCGGCGAGGTTGCGGTGACCAGCGAAGAGCCGCTGAAGCGCGAGCTCGCCGACTTCGTCGATGCGGTGACCTCGCGGCGGCCGCCGCTCGTGACCGGCGAACAAGGGCGGCGAGCCCTCGCCGTGGCGCAGGCGATTACCGATAAGATAATGGCCGCGACGTAACGACCACGTCACGGAGAACACGAACTGCAATCACGACGTTAAACGCAGAACTCGCTGAACTCGCAGAGCAACCACGCTCTGCGTATTCTGCGGTTTCTGCGTTGATCGTTGGTACGTCGTGAGGTCGCGAGTGTCGTGACAAGCAGGCCTCGAATGTACGCAGACCTCAACGATTTTCTCGCGGATCTCGACCGTCGAAAGCTGCTCGCGCGCATCGGCGAGCCGGTCAGCCCGGATCTCGAGATCGCGGCCGTCACCGATCGCGCGTGCAAGTCGCCCGACGGAGGACCGGCGCTCCTGTTCGAGAGGCCGACCGGCTTCGACATTCCCGTCGCGACCAACGTGTACGGCTCCCACCAACGCATGTGTCTCGCGCTCGGCGTGCAGAGGCTCGACGATCTGGCGAAAGAGATCGACGCCCTGATGACGCCGCAGATGCCCGAAGGCATCATGGACGCGCTCAAGCTGCTGCCGATGGTCGGACGCCTGCGCGACCTCATGCCGAAAACGGTGAAGGACGCGCCGTGTCACGAGATCGTGGACCGCAACGGCACGCTCGACGCGCTGCCGATCCTGAAGTGCTGGCCGGAGGACGGCGGCAAGTACATCACGTTTCCGCTCGTGTTCACGCGAGACCCGGAGACCGGTGTTCGCAACATCGGGACCTATCGCATGCAGGTGTTCGATGGCCGTACGGCCGCCATGCACTGGCAGCGGCACAAGGGCGGAGCGCAGCACTATCGCGTGGCCGAACGGCTCGGGAAACGTCTGGACGTCGCGGTGGCGTTGAGCGCCGAGCCGGTGCTGCCGTACTGCGCCACAGCGCCGATGCCCGAGGGGCTGGACGAGCTGCTGCTCGGCGGCTTCCTCGCCCGCCGCCGCATCGAGATGATCAAATGCGTCGCGGTCGATCTTGAAGTGCCGGCGAGCTCTCACATCGTGCTCGAGGGCTACGTCGAGCCCGGCGAACGGCGCCGTGAGGGACCATTCGGGGATCATACGGGCTTGTATTCGCAGCCGGACGACTTCCCGGTTTTCCATCTCACGTGCGTCACCCAGCGCACGCGTCCCACCTATCTGACGACGGTCGTGGGCGTGCCGCCGATGGAAGACTATTACCTTGGGCTGGCGAGCGAACGGATTTTCCTGCCGATGATTCGCAAGACGCTGCCGGAAATCGTCGACATGCATTTTCCTGCCGAGGGCATCTTCCACAATCTCGTCCTCGTCTCGATCGACAAGCGGTATCCAGGGCACGCGCGCAAGATCATGAACGCGTTCTGGGGGCTCGGGCAGCTGATGTTCTCGAAGACAATCATCGTCGTCGACAAGGACGTGAACGTGCACGACCTGAGCCAGGTGGCATGGATCGTCGGCACGCACATGGATCCGCTGCGCGATGTCCAGATGACCAAGGGCCCCGTCGACGATCTCGATGATGCGGCCGATTTGCCGGCGTACGGCGGCAAGATGGGCATTGACGCGACGAAGAAGTGGGCGTCGGAAGGGTACACGCGGTCGTGGCCCGCGCGCGTCGTCACAACCGAAGCAGCGGGCCGGCGCGCCGTCGACATCTGGGCGCGCCTGAAGCGGCCCTAGAGTCCATACTGGACGCGTCCTCGAGCGGTAACCACAAGGAGCATTTCCATGCATGGCGATTTGACGAGCATCCACGATATCCCGCCGCGCCGCGGCAACTACATCGGCGTCGGTATTCTGCTGGTCGTCGCGTTGTTCGTGTTTCTCGCAGGCGGTCCGTTCCGGACTGTTCCTGCCGGCCACGTGGGCGTGAAGGACTTCTTCGGCAAGGTATCGTCCGACACGCTGCCGCCCGGCATCCGGATCGTGCTGCCGCTGACGCGCGTCGTGAAAATGTCGGTGCAGACGCAGGAGATCAAGGAAATCGCGGAAGTGCCGTCGAAGGAAGGGCTCATCCTGAGTCTCGAGACGTCGCTGCTGTTCCAGCTCGATCCGGCCAAGGCGGCCGACATCTATCGTACTGTGGGCGCCGATTACGTCGGGACGATCGTGGAGCCGCAATTCCGATCGGCGATTCGCGAAATCACGGCGTCGTACGAAGCGAAGTCACTGTATTCGGCGGAGCGGGAGAAGATCGCCGGCGAAATGTTCGGATTGTTCCAGCGGATCGCCAGTCAGCGCGGACTCATCGTGCAGCAGGTGCTCCTCCGAAAGATCGGTCTTCCACCGGTTGTGGCCAACGCCATTCAGGAGAAGCTCCGCCGCGAGCAGGAGGCGGAGCAAATGAAGTTCGTGCTCCAGAAGGAGCAGCAGGAAGCGGAGCGCAAGCGCATCGAAGCGCAGGGCATCGCCGACTTTCAGCGCATCGTCGCGCAAGGCATCAGCCCGCAGCTGCTGGAGTGGAAAGGCATCGAGGCCACCGAGAAGCTGGCCACGAGCACGAACGCCAAGGTCGTCGTGATCGGCAACTCGAAGACGGGTCTGCCGATCATTCTCGGCGACAAACAATAGAAGGACTGGCGCCATGACTCGCTTCCGGCTGCGGGACTTCGTCGACGTCATCCGGGGCCATGGCGAACCGTTCAAGGGAAGGAGCGCATCGACTGGTTCCAGCCGTACCTGCGGTATTTGTGGAGGCAGGCGACCCGGCTCCACGCTGACGGGATTCCGGCAGCCGAGGCGGCGCGGCATATCGACACGACCGCACACACGCCGCATTATCGGAACATCAACGGCCCAGGTGTCCCGCTTGTGGCCATCACGCGCATCTATGCGGTTCTGAAAGGCGCGCGGACTAGCTCTTGCAGGAGAGTAGAACATGGCCACCACAACCGCGAGCACGAGCTTCCCGATCCGCCTGTTCGGCGCCGCGGCACTCGACGCGGCGATCTACGAAGAGATCGAGGCCGACCGCTCCGCAACTCCCCAGGCGATGCTGGTCGTGGTGCTGTCCAGCCTCGCAGCTGGTATCGGCGCCAGTGGCCTCGGTGGCGTCTCCGCGGCCAACGCCCTCCTCGTCAGCGCGATCGCGTTGATCGCGTGGGCCGCGTGGGCGCTGGTCATTTTCGAGATCGGCGCGCGCCTGATGCCCGAAGCGCAGACCCGTGTGGACGTCGGCGAATTGATGCGGACGATCGGGTTCGCGTCGGCGCCCGGCATGATCCGTGTCTTCGGCATCATTCCGAGCGTCACCATTCCGGCCTTCGCGATTGCGGCAATCTGGATGCTGCTGGCGATGATCGTCGCAGTGCGTCAGGCCCTCGACTACACGAGCACGGCGCGCGCGGTCGCGGTTTGCGGCCTGGGCTGGGCGCTTGCCATCGCGATAGCCGTCGCCCTCGGCTTGTTCTTCGGCCCGACCGTGTCGTAAGCTCGATCGGATGACAGTCTCCGATCAGGAGCTGACGGGCCTCGCTGCGACGCACGACATCATCAGCCTCGGCATGCTCGCCGACGAAGTTCGCCGTCAGCGTCATGGCGCGCGGACGACGTTTGTGCGCGTTGCCGATGTCGCCGTCGACGCCGACGCACCCATCGCGATACCTCCGGCCGCCGGCGAAGTCCGCATCGTCGGCGCCCCCCGGCAGCGCGCGGTCGCAGTGGAGCGCGTGACGCGGGTCGCCTCCGCCGCACACGGCGCAGCCGTCTCCGGTTTCTCGCTTGCCGATCTCGAGCTGCTGGCTGCGCGCGAAGGGGTCACGCTGCGCGCGGTGCTCGAAGAGCTCCGTGCGGCCGGCCTCGAGCTCGTGGCCGAGGCGCCGGTCGACCTGCTTCAGGATCCACGCCGCTCAATCGAGGAAGTGAATATTGCGGGGCTCGCACTCGGCCGGCTGACGGTCCATCAATCGCCCTCGTCCGATCCGTTACCGCTGCTCAAAGCGGTCGCCGAACTGCAGCGCGCGGTCGCGGTGATTCGCGCGTTCGCACCGCTGGCGCGCCGCGTCAATCCGGCGGTTCCGACGACCGGGTACGACGACATCAAGCGGGTCGCGCTGGCACGCGTCGTCGTCGACAACGTGCCGTCGATTCAGGTGGATTGGGCGCTGTACGGGCCAAAGCTCGCGCAAGTGGCGCTCACCGTCGGCGCCGACGACATCGACGGCGTGTCGGCAGAGGATGACGTGAGCGAGGGGCGGCGGCGCGCGCCGCTCGAAGAGATCCGGCGCAACATTCGGGCTGCCGGACAGGATCCCGTCGAGCGGAACGGCCGTTTCGAGGCCGTCTCGGCGGCCCATCGCGAGCGCCCGCGGTGACACGCTCGCGCCGCGTCCGACTGGGCGCCGTCGGCTTCCTGAACGCGCGGCCGCTGGTGCACGAGCTCGACATGCATCCGCGATTCGACCTCCGGTACGATGTGCCGTCGGAGTGCGCGCGCCTGCTGCACGCCGGGTCCATCGACGTCGGCCTGATCCCATCCATCGAGTACCTCCGCGGGGGGCCGTACCGCATTGTCCCCGACGTGGCAATCGTCTCGCATGGCGCCGTCGACTCCGTGGCGCTGTACACGACGAAGCCGATGCGGGACGTCCGCTCGATTGCCATGGACACGAGCTCGCGGACATCGGTGGCGCTCGTGCACGTGCTGTGCGATCGCCATTTCGGCATTGAGCCTGCGCTCGAACCACGCGAGCCGGACGTGGCAACGATGCTCGCGCACTGCGATGCCGCGCTCATCATCGGCGACGCCGCTCTGTTGCTCGATGAGAAGTCAGCAGCGGGAAGCCTGCAGTCCGGCATCGAGAAGATCGATCTCGGCGAGGTCTGGACGACGATGACCGGGCTGCCGTTCGTCTACGCGTTCTGGGCCGGCCGAGCAGGCGTCATCGACGATGGGGACGTCGCGTCGCTCCAGCGCGCACGCGACGGCGGCGTCTCTCAGCCGGACTTGATCGCGCGCGAGTATTTTGCGGATTCGCACGAGCGGCAGGCGATTGGGGCGCGCTACCTGCGGGATAATATCCAGTACTATCTGCGCGACGACGAGCGGGCCGGGCTCGAAGCGTTCTACCGCTACGCGGTCGAGGCCGGCGCGGTGTCGAACGCCGGGCGCCTCGAATTCTACTGATGGCCATAGACGCGATTGCGGCGACGATACGGGCGGGGGAGCGCGTCAGCGCGGGCCAGGCGCTCGAGCTGTACCGCTACGCGCCCACGCCGCTGCTCGGGCGCCTCGCCGACGGCGTTCGCGCGCGAAAACATCCCGACGAGGTCGTCACCTACATCATCGATCGCAACGTCAACTACACGAACGTCTGCGTGGCCAAATGCACCTTCTGCGCGTTCTATCGGCCCGTTGGATCGCCCGAAGGCTACGTGCTCGGATTCGACGAGCTGTTCCGGAAGATCGACGAGACGATCGCGGTCGGCGGCATCCAGCTGCTGCTGCAAGGCGGCCACAACCCGGATCTGCCGTTGACGTGGTACGAGGATCTGTTCCGGGCGATCAAACAGCGGTACCCGGCGTTCAAGCTGCATGCGCTGTCGCCGCCTGAAGTGATCCACTTGTCGCGGCTGTCGCAGCTGCCTGTCCCCGACGTGCTTGCGCGTCTCATCGCCGCGGGCCTCGACAGCGTGCCGGGCGGCGGGGCCGAAATTCTCGTCGACCGCGTGCGCAAACTGCTGCATTGCTACGGCAAGGCCTCGGCGGACGAGTGGCTCGACGTGATGCGCCAGGCGCATCGCGCCGGCCTGCGCACGACGGCCACGATGATGTACGGCACGGTGGAAACCGACGAGGAGCGCGTGGAGCACCTCCTCCGGCTGCGCGCCCTTCAGGACGAAACAGGAGGCTTCACGGCGTTCATCACGTGGAGTTATCAACCCGAGCACACCGAGCTCGCCGGGTCGGAAGCGACCGGCATCGACTATTTGCGCACGCTCGCGCTGGCGCGGATTGTCCTCGACAACTTCGACAACCTGCAGGCGTCGTGGGTGACGCAGGGCGGGAAAGTCGGACAACTGAGCCTGGCGTTCGGCGCGAACGACATGGGCAGCGTGATGATCGAAGAGAACGTCGTCCGCGCCGCCGGCGCCAGTTACTGCATGGACGAGGCCGAGATCGTCCGCAACATCGAGGACGCCGGGTTTGCGGCGAAACGCCGCAACATGCACTACGAGATTCTCGGCGGCCCGATCTTCCGCGAACGGGACGTGCCGCGGATGCTGGAGCTGGCCACGGCACGAGCCGACGGCGACACGAGCGTCCCCGACGAGCTTGTGAACTATCCGCCGAGGAGCCGCGCCGGCAAACAGCTTCGCGTCATTTCCCATTGATTCGGTATCGCGCAGCCTGGATCCTGCCGATCAGCGAGCCGCCGATTCGCGACGGCTGGATTGCGGTCGATCGGGGCCGGGTCGCGGCGCTGGGTCGTCGCGCCTCGTTCGACGCCGCAACCGACATCGACCTGGGCGACGTCGCCGTACTGCCCGGGCTGGTCAACGCCCATACCCACCTGGAGCTCTCGTACCTGCGGGACGAAGTGCCGCCTGCGTCCCGGTTCGGCGACTGGATTCGCGGCGTCATCGCGTCGCGACGCGCGCGGCCGGATCCACGCGCGCCAGAGATCCTTGTCGCCATCGATCGGGCCCTCGTCGAAGCCATCGGCTGCGGCACGGCGATCGTCGGCGACATCAGCAACACGCTCGTGACGTTTGCGCCGCTCGCGGCCAGCCCGCTAGCGGGCGTGGTGTTCTACGAGCTGATCCGCTTCAACACGAGCGATCCGCAAGGCATCGTGGAGCAGGCGCGCCAAGAGTGCGACGCGCTGGAGCCGACCGAGCGCGTTCGCGTCAGCCTGGCGGCCCACGCGCCGTACTCGGTTGCGCCGCTGCTGTTTCGCGCGATTCGACACGCCGTCGATCGCGAACCCTTTGCACCGTGCAGTGTCCATCTGTCGGAGTCGGTGGAAGAAGTCGAGTTCATTCGGACCGGCACCGGGCTGTGGCGCGTGCTCCTCGAAGAGCTCGGCTCGTGGGATCCCGCCTGGCGGCCGCCAGGCGGCTCTCCCGTCGACTATCTCGACGACAACGGGTTCCTCGACGCCCGCGTGTTGGCGGTGCACGGGGTCCAGATGTCGACGGCCGATCTTGGACGGTTGGCAGCGCGGGGATCGACGCTCGTCACGTGTCCCCGCAGCAACGGCCACACCGGCGCCGGCGCGCCGCCGATCGAGGATTTCTACAGGTCCGGCGTCCGCGTCGCGATCGGCACCGACAGCCTCGCGAGCGCACCCGATCTCAACGTGTTCGCCGAGCTGGCGACGATTCGCGCGCTGGCGCCGTCAGTGCCGGCGGCACGCCTGCTGGACAGCGCGACGCGTCAAGGCGCCCGCGCGCTCGGCTTCGACGGCGACTACGGGACGATTGAGCCGGGGAAGTGCGCGCGGCTGATTGCCGTCGACGTCCCTCCCCGTACGGAGGATGTGGAAGAATGTCTCGTCGGCGGCATCTCGCCGGCGCAGATAAGGTGGGTTGAGTAGGTGCTAGGTGCTGGGTGCTAGGTGCTGGGTGCTCGGTGCTGGGTGCTCGGTGCTCGGTGCTGGGTGCTCGGTGCTCGGTGCTAGGTGCTGGGTGCTAGGGGCTAGGGGCCAGATGTGATCGAGCGGCTGCGCACGTACGCCTCATTCGTTCGTTTCAGTCATTCGGTGT
>WNFV01002263.1_pt1 | contig 25746 bp, 19 predicted proteins | sample 5400101 | NCBI WGS metagenome assembly WNFV01 (sample SAMN13153361, study PRJNA577476) | soil metagenome | isolation source: 115 cm soil or saprolite under grassland replicate 1 | place: USA:California | collected 2016-06-15
CCGGTAGCGCGTCCTGCCGGCAGTTCTGTTCGTACGGCTGAGTGTAGTAGGCGAGGCCGGCCTCGAACAGCAGCTTGTTCGAGTGCGCGCGCGTCCACCGGACCTGCGGGATCCATCCGCGGCCGAACGCGTCGGTCGACGCTTCGGGCGTCGTCACGGCATAGGTGTTGAACCCGTTGTAGAACTCGCCATTGAACTGTTTCTCGATGTAGAGGCGGATCTTGTCCTTGCTGGTCGCTGCCCAGGTGAGGCGGCCTATACCGCTGTAGTTGCCCATCGAGTTGCGGTATGCAGGGCTGCCGTCGGCGAACTTGGCGCTCGGGACGTAGAACTTGTTGTTCTGGTATTTGTAGGTGAAATAGAACCAGAGCGTGTCTTTCTTCAGCGGGCCGCCAAACGACGGGTTGATCTGATAGTCGTAAGCAATCTTCGCGGTCGAGACGAGCGGCTGGCCGTTCGCTTGGAGCGCCTTCATCGCGTCGGACCGGTTGTCCGACTGCAGTCCGCTGCCGTTCCCGTAGAAGAACATCGACCCCGAGAACCGGTTGCCGCCGTCCTTCGGGACGGTGTTGACGCGGATGCCGCTGCTCTGGATTTCCGCCGCTTCGGATCCGGTGGCGTAGCTCAGCTCCTGGACGCTCGCGTCGTTCATGTAGAAGCCGCTGTACTGGCCGCTTCCGCACAGATTGTTCACGCGCAGCCCGTCGATGGCCATCGTGAAATCCGATGTCGCCGAGCCATGGCTGGTGAGGTTGTACTGACCGAGCACGAAGGGCGTCACGGTCGTTCCGGGAATCAGCAGCGCCCGCGCCGTTGTGTCGCGCCGGGACGTCGGGATCGCGTCGAGCACGCTCCGGTTCGCCACGAACGCCGAGGTGGTGTTCACCACGTCGACTACCGGCGAGACGGCGGCGACGGTGACGGTTTCCTCGACCGAGCCGACCTGGAGGTCGGCGTTGATCTGTGCCGTGAACACGCCTTCCAGGATGATGTCGCCGCGGCGCACGCTCTTGAATCCGGGCAGGGTGAACGCAACCGTGTAGATGCCGGGGCTGAGGTCCACGATCTTGTACTGGCCCGCGCCGTCGGTGATGACGGTTCGCGTCTTCTCGATCAATGCGGGACTCGACGCCTCGACCGTGACGCCGGGCAGCACGGCGCCGCTCCCGTCCTTCACGACCCCGGCAATCGCAACCTGCGCGCTGCTGGTTTTGGGAATGAGGAACACGCCGGCCCAGATCACGGCCAGGCATAACACCACTCGACGTAGCATCTCTTCCCCCCTGTCGGCGATCTCACGCCCCGTGGATCCAGCTGTCGTACTTCGTCAGGCCCATCGCGGTGCGTCCGCGGCGCGTGTGGTTGCGAATTTTGCCCGGCGGTGCTCAGACCTTACGGTTGGCGGCGTCGCCTGTCAAGCTGAAAGCTGCCAGCTGGTCAACACGCGTTCGGGAGGTTGGATCGGGGGACTTCAACAAGATGAATCGGAGAGGCCGAGGAGTGGATCGTCGGCCTGCAGGGACGAATTGCGCGACTCGAGCGTCGCGCCGCGCGCGCACCTCTCTTCAGTACGCGAGCGCCCTGACGAGCATCACGCCGAGTTCCACCACGCCGAACAGAATGGCGCCGACGACGATCTGTTTTCGGACGAAAAAAGTATCCATCCTTGCACCTCGTCTTTCCCAACTAGGGGGCAAACGTCGTACCTCATGCCGGGCGGCCCGATCTTGGTCGTATGACTGGACTTACAAAATAGGAAGGCACCATCGGAGGGATGATTCGCGACGAAACCGTCGCTCGAGTCTCAGGATTGTCGGAACGGTCCACCCGATAGTTCCTGACGGGTTTCATCGCGCGTGACGCTGGTACTCAGGGCTGCGGCAGCCGCTTGAGCAGCGCGCGGGCCTTGCGAAACCAGGGACGTTCCCGGCGGCGAATGTAGTCCGGCATCGTCGCCTTCTTGCGAAGGATGCGCTCGACCCATTCGCGAGCTTCGGGGGCGCGGCCTTCCTCCGCGAGAAAGCACGCGTAGTTGTACTGCGTTTCCGAGAGCGTCGACGTCTGCGTGACGTCCGCGAAGAGCGCGTCCGCCTTCCGGCGGTCGCCGGTCTGCGCGAGGGCATGCGCGTGCAGGCCTGCGGCGCGCTGGTAGTCGTATTTCGGCTCGCGCGCGACCACGTCGTCGAGGTCGGCCGCGGCCGCGGCGAAGTCGTTCAACGCGAGCGCGCACAACGCGCGGCGGTAGAACGGATCGATCGAGTCGCTCTTCGCGATCACGCGGTCGAAACAGTCGCGCGCCCGCGCGAACTGGCCGTCGTCGAGACACAGGTCGCCCAGCTCCTCGTAGTTGCCGATCGACGGGTTGTCGACGATGAGGCCTTCCAACTGGTTGATGCGCCTCCGGCGCGGGAACACCTGATACGCGCCGCGGAGCAGGCCAGCGTCAGGAATGATCTCGATGACCACGTACGCCAGCGCGCCGATGGCGCCGCCCATCAGGATGATGAACAGCCAGTAAGTGTCCGGCCGGCGGCGGACGAAGTGCAGGATCGCGATGGCCTGTAGAAGCAGGCCGTAGGGATAGAAGAGCCCAAACATGCGGGCGCGTTATTTCTTCGACAGGCGTACCGGTGTATCCAGCAGGACGACCTCCTGACCGTCGATTCTCAGGGGCACGTTCCCGGACAGCTTCCTGATGACATCGACCAGCGCCGCGCCGTCGCCGCTCGTCGGGTCCAGCATCACCACGTCGTTCTTCGCGTCGCGCGTGACCGGCACGAACGACACGCGCCGGATGCGTTTCCCCTCGATGGCCACGCGGACGACGAGGCCGTCCTTGGAATTCTCGTAGCCCGGCTGATCGAACGCCGAGTGGCCGATGGCATAGAGGATCGGCTTGCCGTTGTACACCTCCACGCCCTGCACCGTGTGCGTGCCGTGTCCGTAGACGAAATCGGCGCCGGCATCGTGCGCGAGGTGCGCGAACGTCTTCTGGTACGTCTCGGAGATGTGATTGTCGCGGCGAGCACCCGACGGTGGAGGCGAAGAAGACGCGCCGAACTGCGTCGCCGTGGCGCCGTCGCGGTTGTGATGCGAGACGACGAGGATGTCGACCTGAGGCCGAAGCCGGCGGATGTCGTCGCGTACGCGCTCGACGTCGGCCGGATCGATGGCGACGCCGTCCCGCGACGAGATCTTCGCGACGCCCGCTGCCGTTGCCGTGGCGATCTGGTCCGCGTCCTGATACCAGCGCGCTGTGTACTGCAGGAAGCCGACCTTCACGCCTTTCCGTTCGACAATCGCTGGTTTGTGCGCTTCGGTGATGTTCGCGCCGCCGCCCGTGTGGGCAATGCCGTGGGCGTCGAGCACTTTCAGCGTTTCGAGGATGTTCTGCCGGTCGTACGCCACGTTGTTGGCGACACCAACGACCTTCACGTTCCACGCGTTCAGCGCCAGCACTCCTTCCGGACCTGGATGCCGCCAGCCGCGTTTGTCGGGGATGTCGATTTCCGGACCCTGAGGTGTCACGAGCATCCCCTCGAGGTTCGCGTAGACGAGGTCCGCCTTCTTGAGCGTTTCTCCGATATGCGCGAATGCGGTCGTGGGATCCACGCGCCGCTGGATATCGATGTCGCCGATGATCAGCATCGAGACGGCCTTGTCGCCGGACGCACCGCTCCACTTCCATGCGGCGTCGTTGGCAGCGAGCGTTGCGGCGAGGCAGAGCGTCGCGAGGGTCATCGAGGTGAAAGGCCGAATCGTCCGGGTCATTGAAGCCTCCGTGACGTCGCAGTGTAACCCCAGATCACCTGAATTCCACCGTGCGCGTCCGAAACGACGCGATCTCTCGAGTCGCCCTCGAAAACCGGGCGCTTGCTCTGCGCCATTCCGAAATCGTGCGTAGAATGTCGGGGGCGCAGAGACACGCCAAATCGCCATCAAATGGGACGGGAGATGGACGTGCTCGATGCACGCTTCGCGGTGAATTTGAGAAACGAGACCGTATCACCCGCGTTCCGAAAAGCGTTGCGGGTGTGGGGCTACCTTGTGCCTCCCGCCGGCCTTACGGCCGGTCTCCGGCGGGACTTGCAGCGGGTCACCACGCGCGGCACGCGCATCATCGTGGACAACGGGCTCTTTGACGATGTCACGCGCATTGCCAAGGCCCATGCGAGTGAATCGAAAACCACGGCGGTCGATCTGGCGGCAGCTGGCGCGCGATTGAAACGAGACGCCGGTTGGAGCGACTTCACCGCCGAACAGCGCGCGACGATCAACCGGCTGGCCGATGCGTTGTGCGTTGACGCAAGCGCCGCTCAAGGTATGAGCGTGCAGGACCAGTTGGCCCTCTCACCGACGGACATCGTCGGGACGGAGGACATCACGGCCGCTGTCTGGCTGCGCGCGGGGCTGAACGTGGCGCTTCTCGGTCCGCTGGCCCGGCAAATTCGGCGATGCAATGCGAATGTGGCGCGGCGGGCGACACGCGTCCTCGCCGGCCTGCCGCCGCGCCTCGAATACCTTCCAGTTGCGTCGGCGCTCGACTTCGACACTGCGTTTCAGGCGGGACAGGTATTCGGCGCGTCAGGCTGTCCCGGTCTCGCGATGGGATTCGGCGCCTTCATGGCGGACGATTCGCTGAGCGACACCATTGTGATTCGCGGACGCACTCGGCGTCTCGATCGCCGGCTGCCAATGCGCTACCTGCGAACGGCTTTGGTGGCTCGCGGCTTCTGGGACGGGTGGAGAGACGCGACCGGCGGAGCGCCGCGGCACTTTCACTTCCTGGGCCTGGGCGCGCCGATCATGATGGCCGTGGTCACCGTCGCCGCGGCGGGCACGCCCCTCGTCACCTTCGATGCGACGAGTCCGATCCGGGATGCTGTCGAAGGCACCGTATATTCGTCGCTGGGCGCATATCTCAAAATCCGGACGCGGCGTCTGGCCGGGCGCCTCGCGTCCGGTGTGCTGAAAGAATGGTCGTGTCCATGTGCGTTTTGCCGTTCGTTCGTCCGTGACCATCCATTCGACTACACGATGGGTCGCGTGTGGGCAGCGCAGCATGGGAGTGGAGTGACGGCAAAAGCTCGTGATTTGCAGCCGGACGGCGGTTTGTTCGCCGCGTATCCGCTGCTGTCGGAGCCTCGCGGCGGAGCGTTGCGGGCACAGGTGTCGTTCGCGCGATCCGGCCACAATCACTGGGTGCTCGACCAGATTGTTGGCGATTTGCGAAGGCATGGCCGCACCCCGACATCGCTCGAGAAACACGTGCGCACGATCGTCGAGGCGTATCAAACGTCGACGAACGCCAAGTACCTCGGTGCAGCGGTGTCGTTGGCGTTCGAGATTGCCGCCGGGCGCGGCATGCCGTAATTATTTTCGCTTTCGCGGGCGAGGCGGTCGCTTGCCCCTGGTTGATACGAAGCGCCACGCCATCAGCAGCAGATCGCGCAACGCGTCGTGCTGGACGTGAGTCAACCGGACGAGCACAACGGGATAATTGACGTAATGCTCCTTCAGGTAGTACGTCTTGGGATCCGCGGCGATCAGTTCATCGCGTTGGCCGAAATCGATGCGAACCGCAAGCGAGTTCGGCTCGGCCGATCTGTGAGAGGGAATACAGGCGAACATCTTGCCCCGAACCTTCAGGGCCGGAGTCCCGTACACCGTCCCTTCCTCCACGTCAGGCAGAGTGAGTCCCATCTCTCGCACCGTGTCGAAGCTGATCTTCGTTCTGATCATGGGAATGGACTCGGCCATGATGAGGTCTTGACCTCGCGTGGCGACCGCGCCAACGATGGATCGCAACGGTTGAAGCGGGATGGGATGATGCGGTCCCAGCGACGATCCACCGGCGCCATGACGACCCTCTCGCGCCCCTACTGTTTCGGGAGATCGATCAGAACGATATCCGAGTTTTCGCGCGAGCGATCGAACACAATGTGCTTCCCGTCAGTTGTAATGTCGAAGCCGGGTGTAATGTCGAACCGCCCTAGGCGGCCCTGATTGCTGAGATTCGTCAGCTGACGGGTCTTCTTCGTCGTGAGTTCGAGCAGCCAAAAGTCCAGCGACTGATTGCGCGGCAGGTATACGATTCCCGTGCCATTGGGCAAGAAGCGTTGGCCGCCCGGGCGGACCTGCAAGGGCGGCAGCTCGACACGGGCTCCATCCGGTCGTACCGCGCGGAGTGGCGCGACCTGGCCCGTCACGAGCCCGCCAGCATACACAATCAGATCGCCGCCGGGCGACCAGACTGGATTGGACGCCGGACCGGAAACGAGCCGAATGGGCGCACCACCGCCTACCGGAATCTTAAACAACGCGGGACCCTGGGCGTCCCTCCCGGCTGTCACGATCCAGGCGCTGTCCGGCGACCAGTCGGCCGTGCCTTCTATATCAATGGACTCTGCCAATCCACGCAAGCCGGTGCCATCCGCCGACATGATTGCCATGCGTCGCCTTTTCTCCTTTGTTGGGAGCACCACTGCGACGCGGCTTCCATCGCGCGACGCCGCGGGCGCGTCGAACAACGGGCCGTCGGCGCCCTTCCGGAGTTCGATTGCCTGCCCGTTCTCGTACCGCCAGAGGCCGTCGGCTGTGCCGCGTGCGGACAGATAAAACAATGACGGCCCGCCAAACCGTGGTGCGAGCGCCCGCGCAGTCGGCAGTCGGTACGGTTGAACGTCGCGATCCTCGGCGGGCCGCTCGAGAATTGGCACACTCCAGAGGCTGGCGGCAGGATTGACGACCGTGGCGACGATGTGCCGCCCGTCGCGACTGGCGGCTACGGACGTGTATTGGTCAAGGCCCGAGCTCACACGGTATGTGGTCTTGCTCTCCGCGTCGAGTGCCCACAGCCACGGCCCCGATCCGTTCTCCGCGCGCGCCGCGTAGAGCAGTGTGCGCGCGTTGAGCGGCGTCAGGAAGGTGACCGCCGTATTCTGATGGGTGAGGCGTTCCGGCGATCCGCCCGATGGTCGAACGCGCCATATGTCCATCTCGTCGGTCCAGTTCAAGCGGTCCGAGGATCCGTGCACGAAGTAGAGCCACTGGTCATCTGGTGACCAGACCGGATTGTGATTGTGCATTCGAGTTGCGACCGACCACTCAGCGCGCTTAGACGGCTCGATCGGGATCTGACGAGCGTCTCCGCCTGTGCGGTCTGCAACAAACAAAGAATCGCCACCGCTGTGGAAATACGCCAGCCGGGTGCCATCTGAGGACCACGAGGGTGCGGCATCGCCCTCTCCTAGGAACGCCCGTGGCGTTCCCCCGGCCAGAGGGATGATCATCTTTTGGGGCAAGACAGGGTCGCTCGCAACGCTGAACCAGAGGTCCGCACCATCCCAGGAAAAGCCCACGTCTCGAATTAGGCTGTGTGGGCCACCCAGAGGCGGGAAGCTCGCCGTGAGGTTTCTGAACTCGCCGGTGCCCACTTGCGTCAACCAGAGGTCGAACTCGCCCTCGCGGTCGGCTTTCAAGGCAACGAATCGTCCGTCGGGCGAGATTTCGGCTGACCCTTCAGTGCCCTCCCAATCGGTGAGGCGGGAGAATTGTGCGTTGGCAAGTGGGTTCTCCTTCTTGATTGCCGGGCGCTGGGCCACCCACACGCCGACGCTCGCGGCGAGCGCGGCGACGGCCACCCACGGTCCCCACGCCGTTGGGGCGCGACGCGCTCCCCTCGCCTCAGAAACCGCTGGCGCTGGCAGGATGTCGTCGATCGCATCGATCTCAATCCGCGCGTCGCCGATCGCCTGCAGCCGTTGACGCGGATCCTTCTTCAAACATCGGCGAAGGAGCGTGTGAATGCGGAGCGGTGTCTCAGCCGGAAGCGCGTCCCAGTCCGGATTGTCTCTGACCACAGCCGTGAGCAGATCGGTTACCGTCTCACCGCGGAACGTCGATCGGCCGACGAGCATCTCGCACAATACACAGCCGAAGGCCCAGATGTCGGCGCGTTTGTCGACACCCAGCCCTTTGGCTTGTTCGGGCGACATGTAAGCCGGAGTGCCAAGGATGATGCCCTCGCGTGTGGCGCCAGGATTGATCTGCGGCGACTGCGCCGTGTTCGCAGCCACGCTCGTCACCGGCTCCGCCGCGAGCGCCTTGGCCAATCCGAAGTCGAGCACCTTGACAAGACCGTCCGCCCGCACCTTGACATTGGATGGTTTCAGGTCGCGATGAATGATCCCCTGCTCGTGCGCCGCTTCTAGCGCCTCGGCGATCTGCTTCGCGATCGGCAGCGCCTGCTCCAGCGGAATCGGCCCTTGTGCGATGCGATCGGCAAGTGTCGGCCCCTCCACCAGCTCCAAGACGAGCGCTTGCGCGCCAGCCGACTCTTCGAGCCCGTAGATGGCTGCAATGTTTGGATGGTTCAGAGCAGCGAGCATCTGCGCCTCGCGCTTGAACCGCACGAGGCGATCAGGATCAAGGGCGAACGGTTGCGGCAGGACCTTCAGCGCGACGGCGCGACTGAGTTTCGTGTCGCGCGCACGGTACACCTCGCCCATGGCACCGGCACCGAGCGCCGCGACCACTTCGTACGGACCGATCCGATCACCCGAGCGGAGAACCAGGGGAGCTTCCGTCTCGCCGATCGGCAGCGACGGGACCGCAGGCAAGTCGCGACCAACTGCTTCGTCAGCGGGGAGCCACCCATCAACGAAGCTCACGTCCGCCGCGTCCGAGGCCAACAGCGCCTGAACGTCGCGCCGCAACGCCTCGTCGCCCGCGGCCGCGCCGGCCAAAAAGGCCGCGCGGTCACTCGCCGGCCGCTCGACGACGGCCTGAAACAGCGCCTTAACGCGCGCCCATCTGGCGTCGATCACGGGCGAAGCTCTGGAGCGAGTTCACGTTTGAGCCAGGCTTTCGCCGCACGCCACTCCCGCTTTGCCGTCGACGGCGAAACCTTCAGAACATGCGCCGCCTCTTCGATGGTGAGTCCACCAAAGAAACGCAGCCCCACGATTTTAGCCAGTTCCGAATCGACTTCCTCTAAGCGGCCGAGCGCGTGATCGAGCGCGAGAATAGGCATCTCGCTCGGCGCGGCTGTCCCTTTCGCTTCCTCGATCGAGACGCATCGAACACCTTCGCCCCGTTTGCTGGCGCCATGACGCCGGGCGTGATCCACAAGGATCCGACGCATGACCAGCGCGGCCGCACCAAAAAAGTGAGCCCGATTCTGCCAATCGACCTGACGCTGCTCGACAAGCCGCAGATACGCCTCGTGAACCAGCGCGGTCGGCTGCAACGTGTGGCCGACTCGTTCAATCCTGAGCTGGCGTGCCGCCATGCGGCGCAGCTCCGCGTAGACAAGTGGGAGCAACTGATTTAGCGCATCGCGGTTGCCGCGACTCCAGTCGTCGAGGAGCGCCGTGACGTCGCGGGACGAGGCCATGAGCCACCTCGAAGGTTCGGAACATACAGGATAGAGGCCCCAACGGCTCAATCGCAAGCTTTCGCTGTCGCTTGACCCATTCGGGCGAGAGCCTGCGCGATCTCTGTCAGGGAGAAAGATTAACGCCAACGGGTCAGAGGGTCTGCCACGTCGCAGCAGCGATGCGGCCGGCTCGATCATTTGCACCCGGGTGAGCGGCGGCCGACGGGCGGTCGAATGGCCGCAGAAGCGATGCCACAAACGCGCTCAACACGATTCGCGAGGGAGGGTGGGTGTATGCGACGAAAGATATTGGGAGCGATGCTGCCGTTCGCGGCGGGACTGCTGGGGGGAGCTCTGGCCAGGCCAGTAGTCCTCGAAGCGCAAAAGCTCGCGGCAACCGTCATGGCCGAATCTGTAACCGCGGAGTTCATGAGGATCGTCGGCGCCGACACCTTGAGCACCGGCGCGGACCGCATCCGGCTGGGAACCCAATGGGACGGTCAGGGGGCAGACATCCAATTGCTCGGCCCTGACGGGCAGACGAATCGCGTGGTCATTTCGTCTGGCGGCATCAATGTTCCCGACCCCGACGGTTCGGGCATGAACATCTACAATCAGAGCGGAATTCCCGTGGCACGCCTCGGAATGGGACGTGGGCCGCAAGGAAACCAGCCGCTTGCGAACTTGCTATTTCTCGCCGATCAGGACGGCCATCGGCGGATCCTGCTTTCCGTCGACCAGTATGGAACGCCCAGCATCAAGCTCCTGGATGCACAAGGCCACATTATTTGGAGTGCCCCGTAACACCTGAAGAGGGGGAGCCGCAGGTTCGGTGCACTCGGCGCCACGCCTCGTTGTCCGTCTTGGTTTGGGCCGAAAATCATGCTCGTCCGGTAACGGCACGCTGCAGGCGGCGTCCGTAACCATCGGACGATAGGAAACATTAAGCCGGCATTAGCAGCCTGTCGCTGGCGGGTGGCGTGGGTCTCAACATCACGTCCGTTCTCAGACGCGCGCTCGCTCTGCGACAGCGCCATGTAGGCGTCGAAGCCTTCGAGGCGCGGGTCGATCGCCGTCTGCTGCGCCCGAGGCCAGGCGATCGTCGCGAGAACGAGCAGACCGACCGCGCACAGACGGACGGATGGGGAGTTGTTCATCACGCTCCCGATTATTTTCGCCACGCTGCGCTTGTCAAGGGATGGAATGGGAACCAGCCGTGGGCTTCGCTGACGGCCGTTGCCACTCGGTGGTTTCAGACGAAGCTACAGGCAGTACTCGCGACCCGGGTCGGCGATTGCGAGGTTCGGCAGGCGGAGATCCTGCAACTCGCGCACTACATCCCGCCGATGCGAGGCCTTGAGGTGAATGGCGAAGATCTCGACGCCGGCGGGCAGCTTTCCGATTTCCACCTTCGCCAGTTGCGGCGTCAGATGTCCGGCGGCTGCGGCCCGCGCGCCAAGATAATCGGGAAACGCGACACCCATGAACACGGCTTTCAAACACGGGTGTGACCGCGCGACCGCCCAGATCTCGTCGGTCGGACCGGAATCGGACGAGAACGCCACTACCGATCGTCCATCGTCGACGAGAAACCCGAAAGTTCTCACGACGTGGTTCACGGCAATCGGCGTCACGGTGAGCGCGCCGACGGAGACCGGCTCGCCCGATGCGATGCACGTGAGCGTCGCAAGCGGCGATCCGTTGCGCGTGAACTTGAGGAAGTCGGGCCAGACGCGGCCGTTGAACACGTCGGTCCTCAGGCTGTCCAGAACATCCGCATGGCTGTACACAGCGAGAGGCGCCGTGGCTTCGTCTTCGATGTTCATCAGGAAGATCGGCAGCGAGCAGACGTGATCCGTGTGGCTGTGGCTGATGAACACCGATTGGATTCGCGCCTGTTCGCGCGGGCCGCCACAAAAGCCCAGGCACCCGGCATCGATCGCGACCGTCTCGTTGATGAGGAATGTCGTGAGGAACTGATATGTGCCCGTGTCGGGTGCCGAGGGAAGGAGCGTGACCTTCATTCGGCGTACCTCTCGACCGCGACCGTGGCCAGGTAATCTTCGGATCGCGGCTGCAATGCGTAAACGTGCTGCAGACGGTCGAACCCTTTGGCGGACATTTCGCCAAGATCGCGGAAGTCCCACGTGCCGCGCGCCAGCGCCTTCGTCGTCGGACACACGAGGATCGATCCGGTGTCGTCGGTCGCGAGCTTTTCCAGGCGGTGCGCCAGAACGATCGGTTCGCCCACCAGCGAAAGTCCCGCGCGTTTCGTGCCGCCGAACGAGTCGATCGCAGCGGTGCCGGTCGCGAGCGCCCAATCCATTCTCAGAGGGACATCGGCCACCTGCCAAATCGTGCGATCTGCCGCCATGGTGCGAACGAGCTGATCGAGCGCGATTGCCGCGCGGCATGCCTCTCGCACCTGGTCGCCCGCCAGATTGACTTCCCAGAAGGCGACGACCGCGTCGCCTGGAAACTCTTTCACGGTTCCGCCGTAGCTTGCGATCGCCGCGGTGACGGTTTCGAACACGCGGCTGACCGACTGCTGCAATTGAATGGTCGGCGTCCGCTGCACCAGGCCGGTGTAATCGCGGATATCCCCGACCAGCACGGTGGCGAGCGTCGTGCCAGGCAATCCAATCGTACCGCCCGCCCGGTCGGCCACACGCCCCGCGCGGTCACCGGCCAGGAGGAACTCGTAGTCGGCGGAGACGGCAATCGTCTGCCCGACCTGGATGGCGTGCTCGAGATTCGGAACGAGGCGTCTTCCGTCCACTCTCGTGCCGTTGCGGCTGATGTCGCGCACGAGACAGCGGCCGTCGCGGGTCTGCGTCAGCACACAGTGGCGGCGGGAGACCGTCGGATCCTGTACGATCAGCAGACCTGGCGCGATTTGCGGGGTGCCGTCAAGGCGGCCGATTTCGAGGCGATCGAAATAGACGAACTCCTGCAGGTCCTGCCGCGGCGTCGCCAGCACGAGGTACTTGGGCGGATAGCCATTCGGAGGCGCCGGAACGTAAATCGGAGCTGGAGGCGCGGGCATCAGACTTCGCTCTCTCCGGCAGCTGTGCGGAGGCCCTTCAACCGCGCGACTTCGCGACTCAATTCGCGCACTCGCCGCGACATCGTCTCGACGATGCGGAATGCGAGCGAGGGGTCTTCGCTGATTCGGCGAAGGAAGTTCTTCCTGTCAACCGTCAATACCCGGGCACGGCCGAGCGCGCGGACGGTGGCCGATCGGACCTCGCGCTCGAACACGGCCATCTCGCCAATCAGTTCGCCGGGTCCGGCCACGCGGACGCGCGTCGCACGGCCGCCGTTCTCGATGAGAATCTCCAGCTGGCCTTCCTGCACGACGTAGAGGCAATCGGCGACCTCGCCCTGGCGTACCAGCACGTCGCCATCCTCATAGGTTCTCCCGAGTTGGGCCTCGCTCATGACGGAGCTCCGCGACGCTCGGGCGCCGCCATGGCTCGCGCCATCGACGTGGCCACATGCAGTGCCAGCACGACGACGAGCGCGGGGCGCAACATGCGCTGGAAGATGTCGAGGTACGGTGCGCTGCCGGAGAACAAGTCCCAGAACACCCCGCTCAGCCGCCGGCGCGGGCCTGGCTTGGTCTGTTCGGTGGCCGCCATCCGCAGCATGGCTCGCCTGAGGATTCGGGAATGCTGGACGACTTTGATGAGCATGAAGGCGAGCCGGCCCGCTCTGTTGTCGGCGGCGATCGTCGCGCACACCGGCTTGTAGTACCGCGCGAAGTGACGCGCGCCGATACCTTCGAACACCGCCGTGCGCGCCGCCGCCTTTGCCGTTCTGTAGGCGGCGCCGATGCCGTCCTTGTAGAGCCGCGTCACGCCGCAATCGCCGATGAACACGAACCGATCCGCGAAGCAGGCCGGGGCGCCGCCCACATTGATGTGCGGAAGACACTGGCAGGCATGCTGATCGGGATTCCATCCGGCGGGCATGCAGGCGACGACCTCCGGCGAGCGCACGAAGGCGTCGACGAGCGCCTTGTCGATGTCCTCGCCGAGGAGGCACATCGTCACGTATTCCCCCTTCGGGATGATGGCGGCAAATTCGAGACGCGGAATCTTCAGCAGGAAGACGTGCATCGCGTTCCCCATCGTCCGGCTGATTACCTCGTCGCCTAGCCGATATTCGCGGATGAGCGTCTTGGTGACGGTGGGACGGTGGTAGCCGATGCCGAGTCCTTCGAAGAGTCTCAGTGTCGGGGAGTTGACGCCGACCGCCACCGCGAGCAGATCGTACGTGACGGGATCCTGCCCGCGCGCGCGAATGGTGGGCCGGCCGTCGGCTCGTGTGATCTCGTCGACGCGACCTCTGATCAGCCGCGCGCCTTTCTTGAGAGCCATGGCCTGCAGGTGGCCGTCGAAGCTCTCCCACACCTGATCGACAACGTCTTTGGGGCCGGAGCCACGATGGACCGCGCCGATCCGCATCTCGCGCGTTGGCGTCTCGATCTGCACGGTGCCAACGTCCATGTGGAGCACGTATCCGGCGATGCCGCGCTGGATGACATCGGATGCGAGCACGATGCCTTCGGCGGCAAGGTTCTGCACGAGCGATTCGGAGATGATCCCGCCGCACATGTTGCAGCCCCGCGGTGCGGGCTGACTGAAGTCGCGCGCCTCGTACAGATCGACGCTAACGTTGAGTCCCAGACGACAGCTCAAGTCCAGGAGGAAATACGCGAAAAAGGACCCGGCCGGACCGGACCCGACAACGCCGATGCGCGACCCGTCCTGCAACCGGAGCCCGCCATCCGCCGTGGCTGGCCGGGCGTTTGCTAGCGGGAACTTCGGCACAGTCATTTCACTCGCGACTCCGCCGCCAACCACGATGCGACGAGCCAGTTTAACCGTCAGCGATCAGCGCCTGTTTCACTACTCCCGCGAAGCGATCTTTGACGTGCTGTCGGATTTCGGCTCATATCATGCCTGGTGGCCACCTGCCCACGGCGTCCGCGTCGGCGGGCCCCTGCCCGCTCAGCCCGGAACGACGATTTGGTTCGCGTACGGCCCGTTCGTTCGATGGGCAGTGGAAGTCGTCGATGTTCGCCCCCCAGTCCTGCTTGCGCTCCGATATTCCGACGGCGCGTTGCGCGGCGAGGCCGCCTGGCGGCTCGAGGCCGACCGCGCCGGCTGCACGCGCGTCACGTACGACATCGATATCGAGCCGACGCCCGCCTGGCTCCGCGCAATTTCCCGCGTCTGGAACCTCCAGCCCGAACATTCCCGACAGATCGCGCGGGTCTTTACCGCCCTCGATCGGCGGGTCGCCGCCGTGAGCCGTCGGCGGCCCGGTCCGGCCTGTTGCGCTGCCGGCTGAATTCGCCGACTTCCCGGCGACATACGGAAATCCGGCATACGATCGGCGGCCTGCCGGCGGGACTCCGCCTGTTCAGCCAGCCAAAGATCGGTGCGCTGCGACCTTTTCCTATCCCAGCCAGCGCCGGAATTCCGGAAACCCGCGAATCAGTGTGGCCGGTTGTGCAAGAAGCTTGCTAAGTACTAAAGCCTCGGCGCACTGGCAGACCGACCGCGTACGGCGACCAGTACTGAATCTCGGCTCGCTCGACGGCATCCTGACCGGCATCCGCCAACTTCGGCGTACGCGCCCCTTGGAACAGAGGAGATCGACGGCCTGCGCGTGCCGACGATCGCAGAGATGGCCCGCATCTCACGGATCTCGGCGAGGACGTGGATCTGTCGGCGCCCGTCCCGGACTACGACGAGCACACAGGCGTGAAACTGAAGTCCTGGATTTCCGAGCGCGCGGCGGCGGCCTCAGCGGTTGCTCCGGGGAACCACCAGAAACCGTAAAGCCTGGCAGGATTGTCGACGAGGATTGTCCTGCGCTGCGCGGCGTCCGGCGCCCACACGGCCAGCAGATTCATGACGCGGCCATCGTCGATCTGATAGAGCGGCGCGATGTCCGTGGGCTTGGCGTCGAGTCGGGGTGCGGCCAGTCAGTCCCTCAGAGAATCCGTTCGTCTCGCACATGCGCGCGTCCACTTTCATCAACGTCGCCAGCGCGGACGATAGGAAACATTTAAGGAAACATTAGCCGGCATTAAGCCGGCATTAGCGGCCTGTCGCTGGCGGGTGGCGTGGGTCTCAACATCACGTCCGTTCTCAGACGCGCGCTCGCTCTGCGACAGCGCCGATTAGCACCATCGCCAATCGTACGGCGTTGACTATGGCGCGTTCGAGCGGCACGTCAACCGTCTTGGTTGATACGGTGGCGCGCCCCAGAATGGCGCGCCCCGGGGCACGCAAGGATTCAGCGGTAGGCGGCAGCCTGGATGCCGTATAGCTCCGAGTACTGTCCTCCGTGGGCCATCAACTCGTCGTGGGTGCCCGTTTCGACGAGACGCGCACCATCCATGACGACGATCAGGCTGGCCATGCGCACGGTCGAGAACCGGTGCGACACCAGGATCGTGATGCGGCCGTCGGTGCTCTCGCCCTGGGCCGCCGCGGCGTAGCGCTCGAACAGCGCATGCTCCGTTTCGGCATCGAGCGCGGCCGTGGGCTCGTCGAGCACCAGCAGCAGTGGGCGGTTTCGCATGAAGCCGCGTGCCAGCGCGAGCTTCTGCCATTGACCGAATGACACCTCGACGCCGCCGGGCCACGTCGGGCCCAGTTGCGTCTCGAGGCCGGAGGGTAAACGCGACACGACGTCGTCGGCGCCGGCCCGGCCCACTGCCGCAACGACGGCAGGCTCATCGTCGATGCGGGCTACATCGCCCGCACCGACCGTCTGGCGCGCCCGGAACTCGAAGCGGAAGAAATCCTGGAACGCGCCCGCCAGGCGCGCCCGCCATGTGTCGGCGGCGATTCTGGCAAGCGGCGTGTCGTCGACGAAAATGGATCCCGACGTCGGCTCGTACATCTTCGCGAGCAGCTTGACCAGCGTCGTCTTGCCGGCGCCGTTCTCCCCGACGATCGCGACCACCGCTCCGGCCGGCAACAACAGCGACACGTCGTTGAGCACCAGCCGCGTAGTGCCCGGGTAGGCGAACGACACGTGCTCGAATCGAATGGCCCGTCGCACGACGGCCGGCGCGGGCAGATCCGCTGACGCCGTCAGAGACGCTGCGTAATTCTCGAGCCAGACGAGACGCCGCGAGCCGTCCATCCAGAAGCCGCGGAGGAATCCAATCTCGCCGACTGTCGCCCCGATGTACGCCGACAGGCGCGATCCCGCCGCGAGCACCAGCAGGACGTCGCCGGCGGGCGAGCCGAGGCCAGACGCGACGAACACGACGGCGCCGACGAACGCGCTGCCGAACAGCGCCCAGGCCAGCGTGTGCCACAGTGCCGAGCCCCATCGGGCTGCCGCCACTGGCGCGTAGGCACGCTCCCACACCTCGCGACGCTGGGCAATCAGTCGATCGCCGATTCCGGTGACACGGACTTCCTTTCCTGGTGCCGCCGTGGTCGCGATCGTGAAGAGGTGACGCGCCAGGCGGTTGCTCTGCGCGGCGCGCTCTTGAGCCGCGCGCTCGACGCCTGGCCGCCACGTCGACGTGAGCACCGTGGGCAGCGCGAATACGGCGAGCAGCACCAGCGCAGGATGGATCGATGCGAGCAGCGCCACCGTCACGCCGAGGCGCAGGATCCACCCGCACGTCGCGAAGAGCGACATATACATGTGGTCGAGCACGAATACCTGATCGCGCAGCATCGCGAGGCGGTCGACGTACTCGGGGCGCTCGTGGTGCGCGATGGTCGCGATCGACGCCTGCAGCCGGGCGACGTGCGATTCGAGCGCGATCGTCACTTTGTCGCGAAAGCGCCGCTGCACGCGGGTGCTGACCGTGCGAAGAAACCACGTCGCCGTGGCCGATACGCCGAGGCCGATGGCCGCCACGCGCACGAGCCCGGGCCGGTTCTCGAGGACGCCCTTGCCGAGGAGCATCAGCCACAGCGCGAGCAGCGCGTCAGGCAGCGCCGCAAGCTGCGACAACACGAACGCGGCGAGCATCAGCCGCGGCTCGTTGCTGTACCCGAGCTTGCACAATCGCCACATCGACGACAGCGCGGGCGGGAGATCGTCCAACGTCCTGCGTGAGGTATCGCTCTCGCGCTCAGCCGAGGACGTCATAGGTGGCTCCCTCCTCGTCCTCGCCTTCGCCGAAACGCTGTGCCTGCAGGTCGAACATCGTCCGATAGCGACCGTCCTTGGCCATGAGCTCGTCGTGCGTCCCCAGCTCGATGACGCGGCCCTTTTCGAGCACGCAAATACGGTCGGCGTGGCGGACGGTGGAGAAACGGTGAGAGATGAGAATGGTCGTGCAGTGACGCGTGGCAGCGAGGATCCGGTCGAAGATTGTTGCTTCGCCACGCACGTCGAGCTGCGCCGTCGGTTCGTCGAGCAGCACCACACCGGCGCCGAGCTCGACGGCGCACAGCGCGCGCGCGAGCGCCACCCGCTGCCACTGCCCGCCCGACAGATCGGTTCCACCGTCGTAGCCGCGCGCCAGCACCGTATCCAGACTCGCCAGGTTCGCCGCGCCCGCGGATTCGAGCGCTCGGCGCACCGATGCATCGGGCGCGCCCGCTGGAGCAACGTTGTCGCGCAGCGGCAGCTCGAAGCGGGTGAAATCCTGGAACACGGCGGTCACGCGTGCACGCCACGACTCCAATGCGAGCTCGCGGAGATCGACGCCATCGATCTCGATGGCGCCCGATTGCGGGTCGTACAACCGGCACAGGAGCTTGGCGAGCGTGGTCTTGCCGGCGCCGTTCTGTCCGACAATCGCGAGCGACGATCCAGCGGGGATGGAGAGGTCGAAGCGGTCGAGGACCGGCGAACCCCCTGGGTACGCAAACGTGAGATCCCTGAAGCGGATGTCATGCGCCGGCAAGCCGGCGGCCGGACGGTCGCCCGACAACAGCGCGCCGGCGGGCGCCATCGCCGACTCGAGTCGAAGGACTGCGGCGACCGGCGCGGCGGCGCTATCGGTCGCCCAGTTGATTCCGCCGAACGCGATCATGGAGACGCCCACGGCACTCTGGGCGAATACGACCACCTGCGCGAGGGTCAGGCTGCCGTTGTCGGCGGCATTGGCGAGCGACCAGAAGACGCCCACGTTGGCGCCGACGACGAGCAGCAGGCTCCATAACACGGGCTTCTCACGGAGCCGTGTCGCTTCGTACTGGAGCGCGTGCAGACGCGTGCGACGCGTCACGAAGCGATCGATCGTCCAGGCCGCCAGGCCGAAGAGTCGCAGTTCTTTCGCGGGAGCCGGATCCACCGCGAGCCGGAAGGCATAGTCGGCATCGCGCTGCGCGCCGCGCACTTCGTCCGTGTTGCGGTCGCGCCAGATCGCGCTCTCGCGCAGCAGCCAATGCGTGGCCAGCCAGGCGCCGGCCAGCACGATCGGCGCCCACCAGGCGTAGGCAGCAAGCACCCCGGCACAGGCGAAGCCACCAATCAGCTCGACGAGGCCGCCGGCGATGAAGTCGACCGAGATGTTCAGCGGCGGGCCGGTCATGCCGCGGTCGAAATCGCGCGCGACGGTCAGATCGGTCGTGAGCGTCTGGTCTTCGAGGTGTCCCATGCCCGGCGGGTGCACGCAGGCCTCCGTGAGCCGGTCGTACAGCCATGCGGCGGTCCGATCGCCGAGGTTCGCGCTCACGGCCTGGTGAACCGGCGTGAGCACCTGGAGCAGGACGAAGACGCTGCCGACCAGCACGAGTGGCGCGGCGAGGCCGTCGCCCCACGCGAACACGGTCGTGGCGCTTCGAGCGACCGTCGAGGAGTGCTGTACCGCGCCGACGAGCAGGCCCATGGCGACGGCGAACACCGCCGGCAGCACCCCCCGCAGCACGAGCAGCACCCACCAGGCCATGGCGAGGAGGCGATCGGCTTTCGGTAGGACGCCGAAGAACTTCCACTCGGCGCGTCCACGCAGACGCTGCAACATCGATTCGTGTCTCCGGCCGCTCATCGCGAACGCGAGCCGCGGGGTGCATCCTACTACTCACGCCACGCATCGAAGCGTACGGAATTGCTCCTCGATCGCATAACGCATGTTCGACCTGACCGCCGATCCGGCGCGCATTGCGCTCGCGTTCGAAGACGACGAGCCAGGTTACACAATGGCCCCGTTGCAACCCAACAGCCGCACTGGTTCGTAGCCGTCAACGCTTTCGTTGACCCGGCGCAACTTACGACTCAGAAGGACTCGCACACAGCCCGCCACTTGGACCCAATCCTAATCGTGAGTGAGCGCCGACGCGGCACCAGCCGTCACTAGCCGCCACTCTTGCTAGGTCAAGGGGCCATCGAACGCTTGGCCACGAACCGCAGACGGAGACTTTGTCATGAGTGTTGTCGTCGGCGCCGAACATATCTCCGGCCGATCAGAACAAGAAAAGTGCCAACCGCGAGTCCGACGATGATGAACTCTTTCACGCTCGAGGGGCCGACGCGGCCTTGTTCCGCCTCTATCAGCGGCCCCGGATTCAATCCGACACCATCTTTGAAGACGACTTCAACGTGTCGAATCGCGTTGACGTCTGACGCGAGATCCCCGCGCAACACGACGAGATCCGCCTGTTTGCCTCGCTCGATGGTCCCAATCCTCTCGGACTCCCCCAGGAATTTGGCGCCGTTGGCGCTCGCGATTTGAATCGCCTGTTCTGGGCTGAACCCGGCTTCGACGAGGAGCTCGACGTTGCGCTGGTCGCCGAACCCGGCCAGAAGGCCGCCCCAACCCGTCGGATCGGCGCCGGCCATCAGTAATCCGCCTGCCGCGACGAAGCTCCGTTCGAAGGCCATCTCCGTCTGGAGCATCTGGTCCCAGACCGACAATTGCCTGGCAAGCGTGGCGCGGCGCATCTGCGCCATCTTTCGATAACCCAACCTGCCACGCCAGTTGAGCAGCGGCTCGATCTGCCGATCCGTGAAGGTGGCGCGTCCGGTGAACGTCTCGAAGATCGCCAATGTGGACGTAATGGCCACGCCTCGCTCGACGAGTGCTCGAATCGTTCCCTGAATGGGCTCGCTCTTGATGTCCATCGTCGCCAATTCGGCAACCGCCGCCTCCCAATTGGGACACTGGTCGGCCACTTTGCGAGAGTAGAACTCGGTGTCCACGATGAGACCATGTTCCAGGTTGTCGATGCCAACCGACGCCGCCTGTCGAAAGCCGACCGCACAAAGATGCCCGGTCACTTTCAAGCCACGGCGATGAGCGGCCCCAATCGCGGCGCTGAGCTCGTCTCGTCGCAAGTCCGTCGCTGCCTTGAGCGACGTGACGCCGGCGTCGGCCACGGTGTCGATGACCCGCAGGAGCGCCTCGATACTTGGCGCGGCGGTCAAATACGGGCTGCTCAAGTGAATCTTCGGCCCCACTTCGCGACCGGCATCAATCTCCCGTTTAATCGCGATGTCCTGATTCAGGTCGATCGTTCCGGCGGTGCGGATCGATGTGACGCCTGCGGCCAGGTACAGGTGCGCGAAACTGAGCGGAACGCTGACCTGCCGAGACCCTCCATCCGACGTGTAGAAAAGATGGTCGTGCATCCCCACGAGCCCGGGGATGATCGTGCGGCCGCGAAGATCCAACAGGTGCGCGTCAGACGGGAGGGTGACAATTGGAGTCGGTCCCACGGCCGCGATTCGCCCGCGATCAATGAGGACCGTCTGATCCGTCTTAACCGGCGACCCTGTTCCGTCCACGACCTTCACGTGTGTGAGGGCGATGCGAGGAACTTGCAAGGTAACGAAGCTCGTGCCATGGCTGTGGCTGCAGCACACTAGAAGACCAACAAGTACGAGAGGCGAGGCTTGTGTGATCGAACGCATATTCGAAGGATGTCACATGGTTGGGGTCAGTGATCGACGCCACCTGATTGAATGTGGATTCGTAGGTGACTGACGTCGTGACCGCGTTGCTGGTCTCGGCGAGCCGCGTGACTGATGTTCTATTGCCCATGGCGTCATAGGTATAAGCTGTCTTCCGGCTTAGCGGATCGGTTAGCGACAAGAGGAGGTTCGTACCCATCTGCCATGTAAGAGTCGTCGTCCTGGCCAGCGTGGTGTCTAGCGCCTGCGTTTGCGACACGGTATAGCCCGAGGTGTTGAAGGTCACGCGGCGGATTTGATCGTGAGGATCCGTGACCTGTGCCTCCGTAACCTTTCCGAGCCCGTCCAGGGTGTAGGCAAACAAGTACCTGCTGTTGTCGGCTTGCGTCTCCTTAGACACTCGACCGTTTCCATCGTATTCGTTGACGACGAGCGCGCGATTTCGGAGTTGTGACGCGCCGGCAGGAGCGGCGGTATCGTCCGCTGCCGAGCCCGCAGGCCGACACGTCAGCAGCGCCCGGTCGCTGACAACAGCTGCCACCTGACGAGCGCGGGCCGTTCAGTCTGCGATACGGTGAGCCGAGACGCGCAAGCTGCTGAGAATTGGATGGGCTCCGCCTCAATCGGTGACGCGTCGTGAACGCGCCACGGCATCGAGCCCACCACCGGCACGGCAATGTATGACGCGTTTTTCTCGGAGCGGAACACGCGCTGTGTCGCCCGCCGAAAGTCGGCCTCTTTCGCGTTGAAGATGTTCGGCACGAACTGCTGCGGATTGCGGTCGATGACCGGAAACCAGGTGCTCTGCACCTGAACCATGATGCGGTGCCCGGTCTTGAACACGTGGTCGTTGGCGGGAAACGGAATTTCGTATTTCGTCACCGCACCCGGTACGATCGGCTCGGGCGTCTCGAAGCTTTTGCGATAACGTCCGCGGAACACATCGCCTGCGATCATCAACTGGTAGCCGCCCATCTGCGGATCGTTCGGGTACTGGTCCGGGTATACATGGATCAGTTTCACAATCCAGTCGCTGTCCGTGCCGGTCGTGGACGCGAAGAGGTTCGCCACGATCTGGCCCGACACGGTCACGTCGGCCGTGAGCGGATCGGTCGTCCAGTCGAGGACGTCCGGCCGTCGATGCACGAACCGCTGGTCCTCGACCTGCCACTGTGCCCATCCGGCATTCACGCGGATCGGGCGGTGGCGGTAGGGCACCGGATTGGCGGGATCCGAGACGTACGCGTCGAATGCCGGTTCGGGTGCCGCCGGGGGCGCGTCGAACGAGAGCTTTCCACCCGAACGGAAATAGAGGCGCCGGTTGGTGACGTTGCGCGCGGGCGGCCACGTGTCGTGCCGCACCCATTCGTTCGCGCCCGTCCGGAACGTCAGCGCTTCGCTGACAGGCGCCGTGCCCTTGCCCTTCAGGTAGTACGCGAAAAACGGCGCGAGAATGTCCTGCCGATAATGAGCCGCCGTCGCGCTGCCGAAATCGAGGGGTCCGAGCTTGCGTCCGTCGCCGCTCGACCACCCGCCGTGGTTCCATGGACCGACGACGAGGAAGTTCTCATGCGACGCATCGTGGCGCTCGAGCAGCTCGTAGATTTTCAGCGGACCGTAGAAGTCCTCCTGGTCCCACCAGCCGGCGACGTTCAGCGTCGGTACCGTGACGCGCGTCAGCCACGGCGCGAAGCCCTGCCGCTTCCAGAACGCGTCGTAGTCCGGATGCTTGACGAAATCGTTCCACGTCGGGATCTTTCCGTGGAAGAACTTCGCGTTGACGGCCGCGAGCGGTCCCAGCTCCAGGTACCACTCGTAGGTATCGTAGCGATCGATCAGGGTCGCGGGATCGACCATCTCTTTCGACGACTCCATCCGGTACGCGTACTCGAGCCCATAGCTCAGTCGAAACGCACCGTTGTGATGGAAGTCGTCGCCGATCCACATGTCCGCCGGCGACGCTTGCGGCACGACGGCCTTCAAAGCGGGATGCGGATCGAGCATGCCCATCACGGAGAGCCAGGCGCCGTAGCTCGTGCCGGCGATGCCGACCCGGCCGTTGTGATTTGGCACATGGGCCAGCAGCCAGTCGATCGTGTCGTACGTGTCGGTGCTCTCGTCGATGTTCTCGGGCGCCTTCGATTCCCTGTGCTCGCGGGGTTGACGGAGCATGACGAAGCTGCCGTCGGACTTGAACCGCCCGCGGATGTCCTGCTGTACGAAGATGTAGCCGTCGGCGACCAGATGCGCCAGCGAGCTCGAGATGCGCGCCGGATTCAGCGGTCCCGTGCTGTACGGCGTGCGCAGGAGAATGATCGGGAGGCGTTCGCCGGCCTGCTTCGGCGCGTACACCTGCGTGTAGAGGCGCGTGCCGTCGCGCATCGGAATCATCATCTCAGTGCCCGAGAGCGGTGAGTCGGACTGCGCGCCCTGAGCGACGTCGAAGGTCCCAACGGGCGCCACGCTCCCGATGCACGCGAGCGTGAGAACAAGAACCAGACGACGCATGTCTACTTCTCCGGGAAACGGACGACAACGTTCTCTGTCGGCATTTCCGCCTGGCGCTGTTCGGGCGTGGCGAATGGCGTCCACGCCAATTTGTCGCCCTGGAGGCTGGGGATCCGTCCTTCCACCTCGAACGTGGACAACGCGTATGGCAGCCCTTCGCAACCCAGCGGCGAATTCGCGTCGCTCAACTGAAAGTGGAGGTGTGGCTCGGTGGAGTTTCCGGAGTTGCCGACGAGGCCGAGCACCTGTCCTCGCCGTACCTTGTCGCCGGCCTTGACCTGGATGGAGCCCGGTTGCAGGTGGGCGTAGAACGCGTAGACGCCATCGCCGAGGTTCACGATGACATGGTTGCCGCCGATCGTTTCCATCGTGATCGGAACTGCTCGAGAGGTTGCGCCGGGGACATTCTCCGGGATGCCGTCCTTCACCGCTGAGACGATCCCATCGCCGACCGCCAGCGCGTCGTTTCCGTAGGCCCGATAGTTTTTGTTGTCCTTCGAGTCGCCTTCGTTCCGGCTGCCGTCGGGGCGCAGTTGAATCCAATCGATCGCGAAGCGCTGCGGGATACGCGCGGTCCCATCGACGGAAATGACCGTTCGCCGGTGGCCGGAGGCGTTCGACGGCCCGTTGGCGGCCAGCCAGCCGCCGCCGTGCAGCGGCGGTCCGATCACTTTGGGTTTTCCGGATACGGCCACGCGACCGGCGTCCGCCGTGACCACGTGCTGAGTCTCGCCGAGCTTCACGGTGACGCGATGCTGCAGTGCGCGCGGCGCCGCGGCATCTCCAGCGACCGACACCCAGACGTACACCACCGCGCGTTGGGCGGCGGCGACGGTCAATTTCGCGGCGCCGCGCAACGCGGGGACGCCGGGGCGGGCCACCGCGTCGGCCAACGCCTGACCCTGATAGCTCGCCAGCTCCGCATGGACATCGTCGGCGGACACAACCGTGACGCGATCCAGCAGGCAATCCTCCGCGCCAAGGTTGGTGACGTTCAGCTCGTACACGAGATGCGTCTTGCCGTCGGCTCTGAACGGCGTCGGCGCCTTCGGCACGGTCACCTCGATCGGCGCCGAGAGGATCGGCCGGTTGGCTTCCGTCTGCTGCTGCGCGATTCGTCGGCCGGGCCCGTACAGCACCTTGCCCGAGCGGACGCTCGTGTGGCGGCCGTGATCGATCGCCACTTCGCCGTTGACGAGCACCCAATCGATGCCGTCGGGATACAGCGTCGGCTGGTCGTAGGTGGATCGGTCCTGAATCGTGTCGTAGTCGAAGACGACCACGTCGGCCCACAACCCTTCGCGGATCAGCCCGCGGTCGCTGAGGCGCATGCGCGCCGCCGGCCACGACGTCATCTTGCGAATCGCGTCCGGCAACGTGAGCGTGTGCCGCTCGCGCACGTAGCGCGCGATCACGCGGGGAAAATTTCCGTAGGCACGGGGATGCGGCAATCCCGTGGCGTCCGACTGGCCCGGCCCGAGCGCGCTGCCGGCGTCGCTGCCGATGCTCGTCCACGGGAACTTGAGCGCCGTTTCGATGTCGGGCTCGCTCATCATGTGATACACGGCCATCACGCGGCCCTGGCCCTGCGCCACGAGATCGAAGGCGGTGTCCGCCGGATCTTTGCCCAGCTCGCGGGCGATGGTCGTCAGGTTCTTGCCCTCGAACCGCGCATTCGCAGGATTGCGCGCGTTCCCGAGCACGACGCCGTCCCACCCGCCGGCCGCCTCGATGATGTTCCACCAGCCCGGTGATCCGGTCTTGACCTCGCCCTTCAGCCGCTCGCGAACGGTCGGATCGGCGAGGCGCTTCAACAGCGCATCGCGTCCCCCCTCGTGCGCCCACGACGGAATGGTCGCTTCGAGCCCGGTGCCGCCCGCCGTATAGACATAGAGATCGGCTGCGACATCGACGCCGCGCGCCCGGGCGGCGTCCACGTGCCGGCCGACCTCCTGCATCAAGGTGCCCCAGCCCGGGCTGTACGCGGCCTTGAGATGAAAGATCTCGGT
>WNFV01003043.1_pt1 | contig 25731 bp, 23 predicted proteins | sample 5400101 | NCBI WGS metagenome assembly WNFV01 (sample SAMN13153361, study PRJNA577476) | soil metagenome | isolation source: 115 cm soil or saprolite under grassland replicate 1 | place: USA:California | collected 2016-06-15
CTCGCCATCATCTCGACACCGGGCGCCTACGCGACGGCGGAAGCCCTCAAGGCGATCAAGCGCGGGCTCCACGTTTTCATCTTCAGCGACAATGTCCCGATCGCCGACGAAGTGGAGCTCAAGCGCCTCGCCGCGAAGAAGAAGCTCCTCGTCATGGGCCCGGACTGCGGCACCGGCATCCTCGACGGCGTGCCGCTCGGCTTCGCCAATGCCGTGCGGCGCGGCAGCATCGGCCTCGTCGGCGCGTCCGGCACGGGGCTCCAGGAGATCAGCTGCCTCGTTGACCGCCTCGGCGAAGGCTGCTCGCAGGTGATCGGCGTGGGCGGCCACGACCTCGACGAGCGCGTGGGCGGCCTCATGATGCAGGCGGGGATCGAGCGCCTTACCACGGATCCCGGCACTCGCGTCATCGTCCTCGTGTCCAAACCCCCCGCCCCTGCTGTCGCCCGCCGCGTCCTCGACGTCGCCCGCAAGTCGGGCAAGCCCGTCGTCGTCAACTTCCTTGGCGGCGACCCGGCCGCGATCCGCCAGGCCGGCGCGACGCCCGCGGCCACGCTCGAAGACGCGGCGCGCGCAGCCGTGGCGCTCGCGCGAGGCAAGCGGGTCGCCGCAACGCTGCTCGCGGTGCCGACCAAGCTTGCGGGCGCGGGGCGGGCCAAAGCGCAGCGCTTCGGCAAGGGCCAGTCTCTCGTGCGCGGCCTCTACAGCGGCGGCACGCTCTGCCAGGAGGCGTCTCTCATCCTCGAGAAGGAGAGTGACAACGGAGGCGGCGCGAAGCACACGACCATCGACCTGGGGGACGACGCATTCACTGTCGGCCGCCCGCACCCGATGATCGACTTCAGGCTGCGCAACGAGCGCATCCTGGCGGCGGCCGAGGACCGCGCCACGGCGGTCATCCTGCTGGATGTCGTCCTAGGCTATGGCGCCCACCCCGATCCGGCCGGCGCGCTCGTCCCGGCCCTCGAGGGCGCGATCCAAGCGGCGGCCAGGGGCAGGCGCGGCCTCGCCTTCGTCGCCTCCGTCTGCGGCACGTCAGCCGACCCGCAGGGCTTGCAACGCCAGGCGGCGCAGCTCGCAGCCGCCGGGGTGCTCCTGGCTCCCAGCAACGCCCAGGCCACGCGGCTGGCAGCGTTTCTCGTCGGCCAACGCCGGCCCGCGCGAAGGAAGGGCTGAGCCCATGCCGGCGCCGAAGCCGAAGATCCCGGCCACCTCCGCGCCCCTCTTCGACGGGGGCATCCGCGCGCTCAACGTCGGCGTCGCAGAGTTCGCGCTCTCCCCGCGCGCCCACGGCGCCACCGTGCTCGAGCTCGACTGGCGCCCGCCTGCGGGCGGCGACCGCGACCTCGGTCTCCTGCTGGCGCGTCTCGAGGACGACCCCGACGACCCGATCGGCTCGCGCGTCGCCGCCGCGAATGCGCGGGCCGTCGAGCGCATCCTGGCCGCCAGGCCCATGCTGGTGGACATCGGGCGTGCCGCCGACAACGTGAAGGGCCTCGGCCCGCGCCACCTCCTCCACGCCGGACCACCCATCGCGTGGGCGCGCATGTGCGGCCCCATGCGCGGCGCCGTCATCGGCGCCATCCTCTACGAGGGCTGGGCCGACACGCCGGACGGCGCGGAGCGGCTGGCCGCTGGAGACGATATGACCTTCGCCCCCTGCCATCACTTCGGCGCTGTCGGGCCGATGGCGGGCATCGTCTCGCCGTCCATGCCCGTCTTCATCGTCGACAACGCCCCGGGCGGCACCCGCGCCTTCGCGACGCTCAACGACGGCATGGGCAAGGTGCTGCGCTTCGGCGCCTACAGCCAGGAAGTCCTCGACCGCCTGCGCTGGATCAACGAGTCGCTGGCGCCCGCGCTCGGCCGGGCGCTCCGTGCGCGCGGGCCGGTGGACCTCAAGAACCTGACGGCCCAGGCCCTCCAGATGGGCGACGAGTGCCACAACCGCAACATCGCGGCGACCTCGCTCTTCACCCGGCTGATCGCGCCGGCCGTCGTGCGCACCGCCCCGGCCGACGTGGCGGCGCGCGTGCTCGAGTTCCTCGAGGCCAACAACCACTTCTATCTGAACCTGTCGATGGCGGCCTCCAAGGCGACGATGGACGCGGCGCACGGCATCGAAGGCTCGACCGTGGTGACCGCGATGGCGCGCAACGGCGTCGAGGTGGGCCTCCGCATGAGCGGCACGGGGGATGCGTGGTTCACGGCCCCGGCCCCGGTCCCCGACGGCCTCTACTTCCCGGGCTACGGTCCCGCGGACGCCAACCCCGATCTCGGCGACAGCGCCATCACGGAGACGGCCGGCCTCGGCGGCCTCGCGATGGCAGCCGCCCCCGCCATCGTGCGCTTCATCGGCGGCGCCGCCGACGAGGCCATCGCGACCACGAAGCGCATGTACACGATCACGCTGGCGCAAAACAACGACTTCGGCATCCCGGCGCTGGGCTTCGCCGGCACGCCGACCGGCATCGACGCGCGCCGCGTCGTGGACAGCGGCATCCCGCCGGTGTTCAACACGGGCATCGCCCACCGCGAGGCGGGCGTCGGCCAGATCGGCGCGGGCATCGCGAAGGCGCCCCTCGCCTGCTTCTCGGGCGCCCTCCGCGAGCTGGGTCGCCAACTGGGAATCCCCGGGTGACGCCGCAGGGGGCCGCGACCGCGCTCAACCGGAAGATCAACGGCACGCTGCAGGCCGTCAAGGGCCGCTCTCAGACGGGCCGGGCGGTCAGGATCTCGTAGATATCGAGCGAGAGCCGGCCGAAGTCGGCCGAGGCCCGCGCCGCGACGGTGCGCGGGCGCGGGAGCCCCACCGGGCAGACGCGGGCCACCCGGCCCGGGCGCGGCGTCATCACCACGACCCGATCGGCGAGGAACACCGCTTCGGGGATCGAGTGCGTGACGAAGACGATGGTCTTGCGGTCGCGCACCGCTCCCTCGCCCCAGACGCGCAGGAGCTCGAGGTTCATCTCGTCGCGCGTCATCGCGTCGAGGGCGCCGAACGGCTCGTCCATCAGGAGCAGCGGCGGGTCGAGCAGGAGCGCCCGGCAGAGAGAGACGCGCTGCTGCATGCCGCCCGAGAGCTCGCGCGGCAGCTTGTCCTCGAAGCCGGCCAGGCCGACCAGTCTCAAGAGGTCGCCGGCGCGCTCGCGGTACCGCCGCGCGTCGAGTCCGGCCAGCTCCGCCGGGAGCAGGACATTGTCCAGGACGGAGCGCCACCTGAGGAGCACGGGCGCCTGGAAGACCATCCCGACCTCGGCGATGGGGCGCGTCACGGCGCGGTCGGCGACGAAGACGCTGCCGGCCGTGGCGGGCCGGAGGCCCGCGATGATTCTCAACAGCGTGGACTTGCCGCAGCCGCTCGGCCCCACGAGTGCCACGAGCTCGCCGCGCTCCACCGCAAAAGAGATGTCGCGGAGCGCCTCGACCGGGCCGCTCGCAGCCTCGTAGGTCATGCCGACCCGGTCGAGGCCGATGAAGCCAGACGCGGCCGCCACCCCTAGCGCATGCTCTTCGGCAGCTCGATCTTCGTCAGGAACTCGTTGGTGTAGACGGCCTTGCACTCGACCTTGGTCGGCACGCCCATGTACGTGTTGACCAGGTCCACCGACTGGCACATCTTTTTCTCCTCCATCCAGCCGATGCCGTTCTTCGCGTAGCGCTCGGTCCGCATCAGCTCGAACCCCATCTTCATGTTGGGCTCGATGATGGACAGGTCGATCTCGGGCACGCGCTTCTTGAAGATCTCGAGCCCCGACTTCGGGTCCTCCATCACGTCGCGCCAGCCCATGTACGAGGCCTCGAGGAAGGCGCGCAGCACCTTCGGCCGGTCCTTCATGGTCTTCTCGCTGGCCATGATGGACATGCTGTACATGTCGAAGCCGTGCTCGGCCCAGGGCATCATGACGGCGTTGCCCTTGCCCATGGCCTTTTCGTAGAAGGGCAGGCCCGTCGTGTAGTCCGCGACCGAGTCCACGCGCTTCTCGGCCAGGGCCGGGATCTTGGCGGCCGGCTCGATGTTGACCCACGTCACCTTGGCCTGGTCGATGCCGTGCAGCTTGGCGAAGGCGGGAAAGACCTGGCGCTGGCCGTCGCCGGGCGGCGCGCCGATCGTCTTGCCCTCGAGGTCCTTGGGCTTCGTGATCGGCGCCTCCTTGCGGCTCCAGATATTGAGCGGGGTCTTGTCGAAGATCATGCCCACGACCTTGATCTTGCCGCCGCGGCTCACCGCGGCGATGACGACGGCGCTGTCGGCCAGGCCGATGTCCGCGCGCCCGGTGTCCACCTTGGCGATGGAGTCGCCCGAGCCCTTGGAGTTCTGGAGCTCCACGTCGAGGCCCTTGGCCTTGTAGTAGCCCTTCTCGAGGGCGACCCAGTAGGCCGCGTGGTCGCCGACGGCGAACCAGTTCAGCGCGAAGACGACCTTCTCCGGCGCCTGGGCGGCGCCGGGCGCGACCGGGGACAGGAGCGCCGCGGTCATGAGGACGAGGGTGAAGAGGACACGGATCATGGGATTCTCCTTGTCAGTCAATGGCCTCGGCCCACGGGGCGATCCAGCGCGCCGCCAGGACGACGGCGCCGTAGAGCGCGAGGCCGACCGCCGAGATCCACACCAGGGCCGCGAAGGCCACCGGCGTGTTCATGCTGCCCTGCGAGGTGATGATGACGTAGCCGAGCCCCCGCTGGGAGGCGACGAACTCGCCGACGATGGCGCCCACGACCGCGGCCGTGGCCGTGACCTTGAGCGCGCTGAGGATGTAGGGGTACGCGTTCGGGATGCGGATCTTGACGAAGACCTTCCACTTGGGGGCGCTGAAGACGCGGCCCAGGTCGAGCATCTCGGGGTCCACCTGGGTCAGGCCGACGGCGGTGTTGATCACGACGGGGAAGAACCCGATCAGGGCGCCGATGAGCATGTTGGGCAGGATGCCGTAGCCTAGCCACAGGAGGAAGAGCGGGGCGACGGCCACCTTGGGCAGCGTGTTGACGAAGACGAGAAAGGGCACGAGGGCGCTGGACATGAGCGGCGACCACGCGATGGCCACGCCGAGCGCGACGCCGGCGGCGCCCGCCAGGAGGAAGGCGCCGACGATCTCGAGCGCCGTCGTCCAGGCGTGCGCGAGCCACGGGATCTCCCCCGACGCGAGCGCGCGCGCGACGGCCACCGGGCTCGGCAGAATGTATTCGCGGATGCCGAAGCTCGTCGAGGCCAGCTGCCAGAGGGCCAGCAGGGCCGCGAAGAGGGCGATCGACGGCACGTGGCCGGCCAGCCAGCGAGGCATGTCAGGGCATCCGGACGGCAACGGCGTGCTCGCGCACGTAGGCCTCGTCCACTAGGACGCCCAGGCCCGGCCCCTCGGGCAGCGTGACGCGTCCGCCGCCTTTCCAGAGCCGCTCGCGCAGGAAGGTCGTCTCGATGAACTGCGGCCCATTGAGCTGGAGTGGGCTGATGTCGAACGCCGCGGCGAGGTGCACCCCGGCCGCGAGACCAAGATCCGTCTCGGTCAGGCCGGAGAGCGACAGCCCGAGCCCGGCCGCCTCCGCGATCTCGCAGAGCTGGCGCGAGTACCAGAAGCCGCCGTTGCGCTGGACCTTGGCGACCGCGACGGTCAGCGCGTCGGCGCGAACGTACTCGATCAGGTCGGGCAGCGAGCGCAGCGTCTCGTCGATGCCGATGGGCATCGTCGTGGACGCGACCAGGCGCCGGAAGCCCGAGAGATTGAGCCCGTTCAGCGGCTGCTCGAAGAGCGCGATGTCGAGCTCTTCGAAGCGCCGCGCCTGCCGGATGGCGGTGTCGAGCTTGTAGCCCCGGTTGGCGTCCACCTGGACGAGCCGGTCGCCGGCGGCGCGCCGGACGCGGCGGACCAGGTCGAGGTCGCCCGCCTCGCCGTGCATGCCGATCTTGACGTCGAAACAGTCGTACCCAGCCTCGAGCCCCTCCGCCACGACGCGCTCGGCGTCCGCCGGCTTCTCGAGCGTGACCATCCAGGTCAGGTCGAACTGCGCGCGCCGGCGGCGGCCGAGGAGCTGGTAGAGCGGGATCCCGCGCGAGCGCGCGACGAGATCGTGGAGCGCCACGTCCACGGCGGACTTGGCGAGCGGCGAGCCCATGGTCAGGCCCGGGTTGATGGCGCGCTCCATCGCGCGGTGCACCGCGTCGAGGTCCCACGCGTCGAGACCCGTGAGGACTGGGGCGATGTACCCCTTCAGCGTGCTGACGATGGTCTCGGCGGTCTCGTAGGTCCAGCGCGGCGTCGGCGTCGCCTCGCCCCAGCCCGCGGCGCCGTCGTCGGCCGTCACCTTGACCAGGACGCGCGGCGACAGCGTCCCCGGCGTGGCCGCCACGCCGCCCGCCAGGACGAACGCAGCCTTGAACGGGAAGTCGAGGACGAACACTTCAACCGAGGCAATTTTCACGGCGGCATCATAGCACCACCCTGACCACGCCAGCGAGCCGGGCGCCGAGAAGGGTCCAGATGCGAGGCGGCGCCCCGCAGTTCGAGTTGAGCGGCCGCAGGTGGCCGCGAGACGAGGGCTGAGTAGATCCCGCGGGTGAGGCGTACTCCTGTACGTTGAACCCGCGGCCGGGGGCGCCCCAAACTCTTCTAGATAAATGGCTCAGATGGGTCCTTATCGGCGGCCTGCGGGGATCAGGTTCAGCGGGCGCTTGCCGCGCGCGGCGCGCGCGATGTTCTCCGCGATCCATTTCGCGCCGGCGAAGGCCACGTTCACCCGAGCACCATCTGGGTCTGGATGGTCATGGACAGCAGGCGACCCGACTCGTCGGTGACGCGCGTCTGCCAGACCATGGTCCGCTTGCCGCGATGAAGCGGCGTCGTTTCCGCGCGCACCGCGCCCGAGCGGCCGGCGGCGAAGAAGTTGGTCTTGGACTCGAGCGTGGTCGTGCCGGCACCGGGGGGCAGGTTGAGCACGGTGGCGACGGCGCCCACCGTATCGGCAAAGGCCATCAAGGTGCCGCCGTGGAGCGCGCCGCCCACGGTGCGGAGATCGTCACGGATCGCGAGCGTGGCAACCACGCGCTCCGGAGTCAGCTCGACGATCTCGATGCCGAGGAGCTCCACGAGCGTCCCCTTCCACTGCGCGGCGAGCCGACCCACGTCCACTTTCTCTTCGCTCATGACTGACACCTCCCGGTTAGCGCAGCGAGCGGCCGCCGCCCTGATCTACCGGAACGCATGGTCGAGGCGGCGGATTTCCGACACGGGCCCGTCCTCATCACGCCGAGCCTCAAGGCACCGGCCCCTGCACAGGGCCTCGAGTGCCACCGACTGCCGGGAACCCGCCCGGGTCGAGATCGCGCCCGCGGCGGAGGACCGCGAGGCGCCCGTTCATCGCGCTGATCTCGGCCTGCTGGTTCGCGATGATCTCCCCGGCAAGCTGCCGCACCAAGGGATCGCGACCGTATACGAGCAGGACCCGCGCCATCTCTACCGCCCCTGCGTGGTGCGGGATCATCATCGCCAGAAAGTCGCGGTCCGGATCGCCGCTCATGGCGGCGCCATGCATGGCGGCCATCATGCTCTGCATCGCCGCGTGCATGGCCCCAGCGAATTCCCTCGCCGGCTCCGCCATCAGGCGCTCTGGCTCCTGCCGCCGGGCCGCACGTAGACCAGGTTGATGCTCTTCTTGTTCCGGAGCGGACCGGAGGGCAGACCGAGTGATCCCAGAGGGATCTGCGCGATGAAAACGGGCGCGAGCGGATTCGAGACGTCGAAAGCGCTCGCCACCGTCTGCCCGCCAGCCGGCGTGCCCGGCAGCTCATCCTGCTCGTGCGCGACATAGAGCAGCGTATGAGATGGGTTGGTCCAGAGGCCGTGGGCCTCGCGGCCCCGTGTGAAGAATGTCCCCACCACCTGCCGCCGCCCCTTAGGACTAGCGCGATCGATGATGGCGATCCGGCTCGAAGCGACACCGCCCGGCCCTCCGTCGTCGACGCGCGCCAGGCTCACGTAGACGACCCGCGCGCGCGCATTGTCGACGAACTCCACGTGGTTGGGCCGGGCCTGTGGCCCGAGGGACACCACGTCGACGGACCGACCGAGATCCCGCGTGTCGAGGGCGGAGACACGGTCCGCCAGTTTGTGGGAAAACCACATTTCGCTGCCGTCGGGGGACAGCTTGAGGAACGGCGTGAACCCCGCCGGGTCCTGGGCGCTGATGTCCACCACGATCTTGCTCGTCGGCCGCGATCGCCCCCCGGCGTCATAGTCCACGCTGATGACTTCCACCTGGGACCCCTTCTGGCTCGCCACGAAGGCAAGACGACCGTCAGCGGAGAACCACACCTGGGAGGGCCCGTTGAGGGTTAAGACATAGCCCAGCAGGGCCATGGACTGGCTTCCCCCGCTCGCCCTGATCGCTGCCTCTGCATCGATGACCGCGATCCGATCCTCGCCCCTGACCGTGACCCAGATCTCCTTGCCGTTGCGCGTGAAGGTTGGCTCGTGGGGCTCGCGCCCCACCAGGATGCCTGTGGTAAGGCGCTCTGCGTTTGTGGTGGGCCCGGCCTGGGGGTTGACGGTGTTGCCGACCACGCGCTTGGCCGTCGTGTCCGTGATGTACACGTTGCTGCTTCCCCGCCCGGTCGAGACGATGTGGCGTCCGTCCGGCGACGGAACCGCCCCGTGAATCAGGATGGCCCCATGGTAGAGCGGCTTGGCGGTCATGGCAGCGTGGGTCGGCATGACCCCGCCCGTCACGAACCGAAAGGGCGGACGCGGGTCCTCGTCGAAGCTCGTGAGGTTGACGGTGGTCTCCACCGTATTGGATCGCGGATCGATGACTGCCAGGGTGTTCGAGTCTTCGTTGCAGATGAACACGCGATCATTGGGCTCGATGGCGGCTCCGGTGGCCGGCTGGGCGGCGGCCTGTCCGGCCGCGGCCACCAGCGCGCCAGCAGCCGCGCCCTTCAGGACGTCCCGTCGAGAAATCTCCATGGTCTCCTCCTCGTCTCGAACCAGCTCTCCTCCCCGAGATCGGGGCCCAACCGAAACGGATACTACACCGGAAGACGGCTAGTGCCGATCCAACTAACTTCGCCATACTTCGTTCTCGGTCGGCAGCAACCCTCAACGTACACCCACGTACGCCTCGGGCTGCTGCCTCCCTCGGGCCTCGTCTGGTTCGTCATTTGGCCCGGCACTCTGCGGTCACGCGTGAGCCGTCGACAATACTCGTTGGAGTCGCACTAGCCGCCTTCGTCGCCCGGGCTCCCAACACCTGTTCCAGCGTCTTGTCAGGCAGGTCCGGTTGCTCGGCTCGCGCCGAAACACCGGAGGACGGGCACGGTACGCCGGCCTTCGAACCCGGAAATATAGGAATCGGACCGGGTGTCCCCGGAGGCATGCAAAGAGGCGAAGCAAGACAGGCACCGCCTTGTGCTCGAGCCCCCTAGGATTCACGCCAAGGCCGACAGGCAGCGCTAGGCTTTGCCGGGGTAGCCGGCCTTCTTGAGCGAGTCGGCGATCTCGTCGAGGATAGCGGGGTCGTCGATGGTGGCGGGCACGCCGTACTCGGTCCCGTCCGCGATCTTCTTCATGGTCCCTCGGAGAATTTTGCCCGAACGGGTCTTGGGCAGGCGCTTGACCACCATGGCCAGCTTGAAGGCCGCCACGGGACCGATGCGCTCGCGCACCCGCTCGACCAGCTGCTTCGCCACCTCGGCGTCGGACCGGCTCACGCCCGCCTTGGTGACGACGAATCCCACGGGGATCTCGCCCTTGAGCGCGTCGGCCACGCCCACGACGGCGCACTCGGCCACGTCAGGGTGCCCGGCCAACACCTCCTCCATGGCGCCCGTCGACAGCCGGTGGCCGGCCACGTTGATGATGTCGTCCACCCGGCTCATGATGTAGAGATAGCCGTCCTCGTCCTCGTAGCCCGCGTCGCCCGTCAGGTAGTGGCCCGGGTGCCTCGTCAGGTAAGACGACTCGTAGCCCGCGTCGTTGTTCCAGAGGGTCGGCAGGCAGCCGGGCGGCAGGGGCAGCCGGATCGCGATAGAGCCGATCTGACCCGCCGGCTGGTCCCTATTCGCCTCGTCGAGGACGCGCACGTCGTAGCCCGGCACCGCCTTGGTGGGCGAGCCCGGCTTCACGGCCAGCTGGCCGAGCCCCACGCAGTTGGCCGCGATGGGCCAGCCCGTCTCGGTCTGCCACCAGTGGTCGATGACCGGCACCCGCAGGTGCTCCTCGGCCCAGTGCAGCGTGTCCGGGTCGCAGCGCTCGCCCGCCAGGAAGAGCGTCCGGAAGCGGGAGAGGTCGTGCTTCCTGATGTGCGTTCCCTGCGGGTCCTCTTTCTTGATGGCGCGGAAGGCCGTGGGCGCCGTGAAGAGCGCGTTGACGCCGTGCTGGGCAGAGAGCCGCCAGAAGGCGCCCGGATCGGGAGTGCCGACCGGCTTGCCCTCGTAGAGGATGGTGGTGCAGCCCTTCAGAAGCGGCGCGTATACGATGTACGAGTGGCCGACGACCCAGCCGATGTCGGACGCGGCCCAGTAGACCTCGCCCGCCCCCATGCCGTAGATGCCGCCCATGGACCACTTGAGCGCCACGGCGTGGCCGCCGTGATCCCGCACAACGCCCTTGGGCACTCCGGTCGTCCCGGAGGTATAGAGAATGTAGAGCGGGTCGGTCGCGGCCACCGGCACGCACTCCGCGGCCGAGGCGCCGGAGAGAAAATCGCCCCAGTCGAGATCGCGCCCCTTGCGGAGCTCGGCCTTTGCTTCCGGGCGCTGGAGCACGACGCAGCGCTCGGGCTTGTGGCTCGACAGCTCGATGGCCTGGTCGAGGAGCGGCTTGTACGCGATCACGCGCCCCGCTTCGATGCCGCACGAGGCCGACAGGATCATCTTCGGGGCCGCGTCGTCGATGCGCTTGGCCAGCTCGTGGGAGGCGAAGCCGCCGAAGACCACCGAGTGGATCGCGCCGATGCGGGCGCACGCCAGCATGGCGATGACCGCCTCCGGCACCATCGGCATGTAGATGATGACGCGGTCGCCCTTGGCGATGCCCTGGCGGCTGAGCGCGCCGGCCGTGAGCGCGACCTCGTCGCGGAACGCGCTGTACGTGTAGCCGCGCACCGTGCCCGTCACGGGGCTGTCATAGATCAGCGCGAGCTGCTTGCCCCTGCCCCGCTCGATGTGCAGGTCGAGCGCGTTGAAGCAGGTGTTGAGCTGGCCGCCGGCGAACCAGCGGTAGAAGGGCTTCCGCGAGTCGTCGAAGACCTTGTCCCAGCGCCGCTCCCAGTAGATATCCTCGGCCGCGGCCGCCCAGAAGCCTTCGGGATCCCGCATGGCCCGCTCGTAGACCTCTCCGTAGACGCTCGCCATCACCTCGACCCTCCCTGAGTAGCGCCGCCGCGGGCTCTCCGGCTGACCCACACGAGACCCCAGACGGACACGATGATGCCAGCCAGGCTCGCGAGCTGGGGCACGCGGTAGCCGCCAGCCCAGAAGCTGTCGACCCTCACGGCCTCGATAGCGAACCGCCCCACCGAATACAGGCCGATGTACCAGAAGGCGAGGGCTCCCGGCCTGTCGCGCCAGCGCGGTCGCAGCCAGCCGACGAGGGCGACGAAGACCGCCAGGTCCCAGAGCGACTCGTAGAGAAATGCCGGATGGAAGAACTGGGCGTCCCGGTATTCGGGCGGCCGATGCGCGGGCGAGATGTAGAGCCCCCAGGGCAGATCTATCGGCCGGCCGAAGGCCTCCTCGTTGAAGAAGTTCCCCCAGCGCCCGATCGCCTGCGCGATGGCAAGGCTGGGCCCCGCGACGTCTATGGTTCGGAGCACCGGCAGGCCCCGCCGCGCGAGGAGCGCCATGCAGGTAGCGCTTCCCACGATGAGCCCGCCGTGAATGGCGAGCCCTCCTTCCCAGACCGCGGGGATCTTGGCCCAGTTCCGGCCATAGTAGTCCCAGTTGAAAGCGACCTCGTAGAGCCGCGCGCCGATGTAGCCGGCCGCTATGCCCCATCCGAGACAGCTGGCGATCTCGTCCGCGGGCAGCCCCTCGGCGCGCGCCTGGCGGTCCGCGAGCCAGAGCCCCACCAGGATGGCCGCCGCCGTGAAGATCCCGTACCACCGGATCGACAGAGGGCCGAGCTGGATCGCGATCGGGCCAGGAGAGGCGAACATGCCCGTCACTCGCTCGCGCGCTCCGGCCCCGACAGGGTCGCGCCGCCGTCGACGATGAGCGTCTGCCCCGTGATGTAGCGCGCGTGATCGGAGAGGAGGAAGCGGACGGCGTGACCGACGTCCCAGCCGGTGCCTTCGATCCCCAGCACGGAGGCGCGGCGGCGGCGGTCGCGGGCCTCCGGACTCATGCCGCGCTGGTAGACCATCGGCGTGTAGACCGGCCCCGGCGCCACGCAGTTCACCCGCACCCCGTCGCGGCCGTGATCCACCGCCATGGCCCGCGTGAGCGCGATCACGGCGCCCTTGGACGCCGAGTACGCCGTGAGCCCGCGCGGCCGCAGCGCGGAGATCGACGACACGTTGACGATGGCGCCGCCGCCGCCGCGGACCATGGCGGGAATCGCGTGCTTGGCGGCCAGGAACATCGTCTCGACGTTGACCTGCATGACGCGGCGCCAGTTCTCCTGGCTCTCGTCCACGACGGAGCCGCGGCTGCCGATGCCGACATTGTTGTCGAGGAAGTCGAGGCGGCCGAAGCGATCGAGCGCCACCTTCGCCACCATGGCGCAGTCATCTTCTCGCGTGATGTCAGCGGGGAGCGCGATGGCCTCGCCCCCCTGCTCCTTGATCATCGCCACGGTCTGCTCGGCGAGTTCAACGGTGCGATCCACCACGATGACCCTGGCACCCGCCCTGGCCAGGAGAACGGCGGCCGCGCGCCCATTGCCGATACCGGTGCCCGCAGCGCCGCCGCCCATCACGACAGCGACCTTTGACCGTAACCCCCAGTCGTCCGGGACATCCGGGCTCGAAGCCATGGGCGGGCTCGATGCCATGGGCGCTCAGGCGGGCCAGGCGGGTGGGTGCGTGCCGAGCGGCACCGTTGGGCGCGACCAGAACGCGGGCGTCTCTTCGAGCCGAGCGGCGGGCAGGACGTGGCGGAGGCGGCCATAGAGCGAGTCCATGTCGGTGACGAGATCCTGCACGTCTTCCAGCGTGAGATCGGGCGTGTCACGGCCGTCCACGCGCCCGAGGCCATCCACCCAGCGGCCGGTCTGCGCCAGGGACACGCGCACGAGGTAGCTGCCGCCTTCGCGCGCGCGGCGGGCAAGGGCGATCTGCGCGCCGAAGGCGGCGAGATAGCCCGTGCCGTGGTCCACCACCTGCGCGGGCAGGTGCTGCGGCCGCTCGCCTCCGGCCTCGAGCCCCTGCTCGTGCGCCATGCCGCTCACGGACTGGATGATGGTCTCGAATCCCCGCCGCTCACGCCACGGACCGGCGTGGCTGAAGGCGGAGAGGGTCACGTACACGATGCCGGGACGGAGCCGCGCCAGCTCCTCGGACCCCAAGCCGAGACGGGCGAGCGCGCCCGGCCTGTAGGACTGGCAGAACACATCGGCGCCGCGAGCGAGCGCACGGAGCTCCGCGGCATCGCCGGGCTGGCGCAGGTCGAGCCACGCCGAGAGCTTGCCGAAGCCGGTGTCGATGACGAGGCCCGGCAGATTGGGCAGGTGCTGTGCCGAGACGAGCAGCACGTCGGCGCCGTACGCGGCGAGGGTGCGGCCGCAGACCGGCCCCGCGATGACGCGCGTGAGGTCGAGCACGCGCAGGCCCGAGAGCGCGCGCGGGCCGGCGCCGGCGGGCTCAGGCGGCGCCTCACCGATCTTCACGATCTCGAGGAGGGGAAGCTCCGCGACCGCGAGCCCCTGCGGGTGAGCGTGCCACTCCGCGCGCGAGCGCACCATGCCGGTGGGCAGGCCCGCTGACGCGAACGCGTCCTCGAGGTCGCCGGCCGTCCACTTCGCGACGGCCGCGGCGGTGGCCTCGCGCGTGCCCTCGCAGCCGAGCAGTCTCAGAGCGCCGTCGCGGTGATGCGGCATGTTCGAATGGATCTGGATCCAGCGACCGTCGCCGGCCTGGTAGAAGCCGAAGAGCGGGTCGCGGCGATGCAGATCCGGCTGGCTGTCCGCCCGCAGATAGCGCTCGCTGCGAAACGCGGCGACGGCGGCGCGCAGGTCCACGGCGACGGCCTGGCCCCGCCCCGTCCGCAGCCGCCAGATCTCGGAGGCCGCGAGCGCGCCGGCGGCGATCACGGCGGAGGCCGCGGTGCCGATCTTGAAATCCGTCGGCAGGATCGGGTCGGCGCCCGTGAGCGTTGCGCGCTCGAGCGCGGCGGGCTCGCCTCCCGCGAGGCTCCACAGCGTCTCGAGCGCGGCTACCGGGTCGATCGGCGCGTCGCTCGGCACTAGACGACGACGTCCGTGGACTGGATCCGCTTGACCCCCGCTCCCAGCATCTCCTGCCAGGCCTTGCCCATCGAGCCGCCCGCGTCGATCCCGCGAGTGGCATCCTCGATCACGAGGGCGTTGAAGCCCGCCTTGCGCGCGTCCATCGCCGACCAGAACACGCAGAAGTCGGTGGCGAGTCCGACCAGGAACACGGTCGTGAGGCCGCGCTCTTTCAGGTAGCCGACGAGCCCTGTCGGCGTCTTGCCGTCGGCCTCGTAGAAGGCGGAGTAGGAGTCCATCTGGTTGAGATAGCCCTTGCGAATGATCAGCGCTGCATGCGGAATGCGCAGATCCTTGTGTAGCTCCGCGCCCGGCGTCCCCTGCACGCAGTGGTCCGGCCACAGCACCTGCGTCCCGTACGGCCGGCTCACCGTCTCGAAGGGCTTCTTGCCCGCATGGCTCGACGCGAATGAGATGTGGCCCGGCGTGTGCCAGTCCTGCGTCAGGACGACGTGCTCGAATGCCGGCGCGAGCCGGTTGATGATCGGGACGATCTTGTCCCCGTCGTTGACGGCGAGCGAACCGCCCGGCATGAAGCAGTTCTGCACGTCCACCACGAGCAGCAAATCCTGGGGGCCCGGCTTGATCTTGGCCTGGGCGAAGACACGGGAGCCGGCGGCCAGGGCGAAGCCGCCTGCGGCAAGACCGAAAAACGCTCGACGAGTGTAGTCCATGGTGTCCCTCCCGGGCGGTAGTGTACCGGAAAACTTTGCCGTGGTCAGGAGGTCTGCCGGACCGGCACGCGCTCGAGAAAAGCGCTCAGCGCGGGGTCCGAGTACACTCCGAAGGCATCGACCACCGTGCCTCGCAAGCCATTCCTGGCTTCGACGCCGTAGACGATGGCCATGTCGTCCGGGTCCGAGATGCCCTCGAACCGATAGTATTCCCGGATGACCAGGTCCTCCGACGTGACCGTCTCGCCTGTGCCGATGACTCGAAGCTTGCCGTCGACCACGCGGAAATCCTCGGTGAAGCCCCGGTGGGTCAGGTCGTCGACGGCGCACGCCACCGTGAGATATCCCGCGCCGCGATCCGCCGCTACCACGTTGGTAGCCATCGTCTAGATGGGGCAGACGAGATGGCCCAGCCGAGCCGTCAGCTTGGCATTTTCACCATAGTCGACGGGCACGTCGACGATCGACGGACCGGGCAGCGCCAGGGCTTCGGCCAGGATCGGAGCGAGCTGCCGGGCCGAGTCCACGCGGTAGCCTGTCGCGCCGAAGGCCCGGGCCAGCTCGACGAAGTCCGGGTTGCCGAACCTCACGCCCGATTCCCGCCCCAGGTGCGTTTGCTGCTTCCACTGGATCAGGTTGTAGCTACCGTCGCGGAAGACGACGTTGACGATGGCAAGCCCAAGGCGCCGCGCGGTCTCGAGCTCCTGGGCATTCATCAGAAAGCCGCCGTCCCCGCTGACCGCGACCACCTTGCGCTCCGGATGGACGAGCTTGGCCGAGATGGCCGCCGGCAGCGCGAACCCCATGGCCGCGAAGCCGTTCGAGATCAGCACCGTGTTCGGCTCGTACGCCGGGTACGTCCGGGCTATCCAGAGCTTGTGCGTGCCCACGTCGGAGATGAGGATGTCCTCCCGGCCCATCTGCGCCCGGAGATCACGGAGTATGCGCTGGGGCTTGAGCGGGAAGGTATCGTCGGCCGCCCCCTCCTCGAGCTGCTCGAGAATGAAGCGCCGGAGCGTGAGGAAGGGCGCCGGGTCCTTCTCCCCTTTGACCAGGCCGTTCAGGAGCTCGAGCGCCTCCCGCACGTCCGCCACCACCTCGACGGCGGGCTGATAATAGCTGTCCACCTCGGCCGGGGTGAAGTCGACGTGGATGATGGGCTTCTTCCGGTCGGGATTCCAGAACTTGGGCGCGTATTCCACCGGGTCATAGCCGACGGCGATGATCAGGTCGGTCTTGTCGAAGCCGCACGAGACATAGTCCCGCGCCTGGAGCCCGGCCGAGAGGAGGCACAGTGGGTCGTCGTACGGCATGGATCCCTTGGCCATGAACGTGTGCACGACCGGGATGCCGTGACTCCGCGACAGCTCGCGCAGCTCCTTCGAGGCTCCCCCGCGGATCACGCCGTTGCCGGCGAAGATCAGCGGAAACGAGGCGCCTTCGATGAGGCGCGCCGCCGTCTGGAGCGCCTGCCGATCCGGAGACGGGCGGCGCGGCCGCTCCGTCGACAGCGGGGTGCCCTCCACCATCTCGCCCGCGACGTCTTCCGGCACCTCGATGTGACAGGCTCCGGGCTTCTCCGCCTCGGCGAGCTTGAAGGCCTTGCGTATGACCTCGGGGATGACGGCCGAGGTCTCCACGTGCGTGTTCCACTTGGTGAGCGGTCTCAAATGCTCGACGATGTCGATGCGCTGGTGGGATTCCTTGTGCACCCGATCGCGCCCCGCCTGCCCGGTTATCGCGACGAGAGGAGCACGGTCGAGGTTGGCATCGGCGACGCCGGTGGCGAGATTCGTCGCGCCGGGCCCCAGCGTCGATAGACAGACCCCCGCGCGCCCTGTGAGGCGGCCGTAGGCGTCGGCCATGAAGGCGGCGCCCTGCTCGTGGCGCGTGGGAATGAAGGTGATCGGCGAGCCCAGGAACGAGTCCAGGATGTCGAGGATTTCCTCCCCCGGGAGGCCGAAGACGTAGCGGACGCCCTCGTTCTCGAGGCACTCGACGATGAGGTCGGAGGCTTTCATGGCAGCTCCGGGGCTAGGCGATCCAGACAGACTTGATGTTGACGAACTCGCGGATGCCGTACTCCGAGAGCTCGCGGCCGTAGCCGGAGCGCTTGATGCCGCCGAAGGGCAGGCGCGGGTCGGACTTGACGATGCCGTTGACGAACACGGCGCCCGCCTCGATCTGCGCCGCCAGATGTTCGGCGCGCGCGCGGCCCTGCGTCCAGAGGGAGGCGCCGAGGCCGAAGGCCGAGGCGTTGGCCAGGCGGACGGCATCGCCCTCGTCCTTCGCGCGGACGACGGCCGCCACCGGCCCGAAGGTCTCCTGGTCGAAGGCCGGCATGCCCTTGTCCACGCCCGCGAGCAGGGTCGCCGGGTAGAAGGCTCCCTTGCCGCGGGGGATCTCGCCACCCAGGAGGCGCTGGGCCCCGCGCTTGACGGACTCTTCCACCTGCCGGTGGAGGTCGTCGCGGAGATCCATCCGCGCCTGCGGGCCGACCTGGGTCTCGCGCGCCAACGGGTCTCCCATCCGCCGCGACCGCAGCTCGCCCAGGAACAGGTCCAGGAACCGGTCGGCGACCGCCTCGACGGCGATGAAGCGCTTGGCGGCAATGCAGCTCTGGCCGCTGTTGACGAGCCGCGCGTCCGCGGCCGCCTTCGCCGACGCGGCGAGATCGGCGTCCGCCAGGACGATGAAGGGGTCGCTGCCACCCAGCTCGAGCACGGTCTTCTTGAGCTCGCGGCCGGCCTGGCCCGCCACGGCGCTGCCGGCCCGCTCGCTGCCGGTCAGCGTCACGGCGACGATGCGCGGATCGGCGATGAGCCCGGCGACGGGCGCCGACTCGATCAATGCGGCGGCGAAGAGCCCCTCCGGAAAGCCCGCCTCCCGAAAGACCTTCTCGATGGCCAGCGCGCACCGCGGCACATTGGACGCGTGCTTGAGGATCCCCGCATTGCCCGCCATGAGGGCCGGCGCGGCGAAGCGGAACACCTGCCAGTAGGGAAAGTTCCACGGCATGATCGCCAGGATCGGCCCGAGCGGATCGAAGCGCACGTAGCTCTTCGAGGCGTCCGTCGTGCGCGGCTGCTCGGCGAGGAAGAACTCGGCGCGGGCCGCGTAGTAGTCACAGCACGCCGCGCACTTTTCCACCTCCGCCTCGGCCTGGACGATCGGCTTGCCCATCTCGAGGGTCATGGTGCGGGCGTGGTGCTCCAGGCCCTTCCGGAGCAGCCGCGCGGCCTCCCGCATCCGGCCGGCCCTCGCCTCGAACGGCACCAATCGCCACTCCGCGAAGGCGGCGTGAGCCCGCGCGATGATGCGTTCGAGCTCTTTCGGAGAGGTGGGAGTGAAGGTTTCGAGCACTTCGCCGGTCGCGGGATTCACGGACTGAATGCTCATGGGCTTCTTCCTCCTGCACCCATTGTCCCGCGCCCATGCCCGCTGTCAATCACCCGCGCATCGGAGATCCTCAGCGATTGGCGAGCTGATCGAGGCGCCGCCGGATCTCCGCCTTGGGCTGCACGCCCACGATACGATCAACCTCCTGGCCTCCCTTGAAGATCAGGAGCGTCGGGATGCTGCGAAGATTGAAGCGTGACGCCGTGGCAGGGTTTTCATCGACGTTGAGCTTGGTCACGCGCACGCGCCCCGCCATCTCGGCTGCCAGCTCCTCGATGACCGGCGCGATCGCCCTGCACGGCATGCACCACGCCGCCCACGCGTCCACCAGAACCGGCAGCGGCGAGCGCTCCACGTCGGCCGAGAATGAGTCATCCGTGACCGTCATGGGCTTGATGCCTGGGGGCTTGGTGCCCGGGGGCAACGGCGACTTGCAGCGCCCGCAGACGGCCACGAGACCCCGGTCGATTTTGTCGCGCGGCACTCGATTGGCAGCGCCGCACGCGGGGCAGCGAATCAGATCCGCATCAGACATGGCACGGGCGGCTCGAGATTGGCCTCGCCGTCAGGGGTTCTTGAGCCGCATGTCCTCGTGCGAGGGCCACGGGTACATCGGGATCGAGTTGATGGTGTGGTCGGCCAGCCGCGGCCCTATTCCCATCAGCCCGCGCAGGTCCATGAGCGGGGCGAACATCACCCGGTCGACCGTGAGCTGCTGGATGCGATGGAGCACGGCTTCGCGCTTGGCGGGATCCCGCTCGCGCGCCTGCTGCTCGAACATCTCGTCGATGTCCGGATAGCCGCCGTAGGCGGAGGCGCCCTTGGAGTAGATGAACGCCTCGACGCGGCTCGCGGCGTTGCCCGAGTTGCCCACCGCGGTGAGGAACAGCGGGCGGAGCTTCTTCTCCTGCCACGCGGCGTAGAACGCGGCGCGCTCCATCGGCCGCATCCTCATCCGGATCCCGACCGCGTTCAGGTTGTTCAGCGCGGCCTCGCCCACCGTGGCGAACCCCGGGATGGACACGAACTCTCCGGCGTCCAGGCCGTTCGGATAGCCGGCCTCGGCGAGGAGCTGCTTCGCCTTCTGCGGGTCGTAGGGCAGCGGCGGCACCTGCAGCGCGAAGTCCATCACGCGCGGGACGATGACGCCGGCGGGCGGGCAGAAGCCCAGGCAGGCGGCCTGGTTCGTCCCCTTGCGATCGAGAGCGTAGTTGACGGCCAGCCGCAGGCGCCTGTCGCGCCACGGCGACTTGGGATCCCACTGGTCGGGGAACTCGATCCAGAAGATGGACGCATGCCGCGTGTCCACCAGCTTCAGGCGCGAATCGCGTTGCACCTCCTCCGCGTCGGTGCCGTCCAGGATATAGGCGATGTCGGTCTCACCCTTCTTGAGCATCGCCAGGCGCGTAGTGCTGTCGGGCACGCTCTTCATGGTCAGGCGCTTGATGTAGGGCGCGTGCCGCCAGTACCCCGGGTTGGCCTCCAGGACGATGTCGACGCCGGGCCGCTGGCTCACGAACTTGTAGGGACCCGCGCCGATCGGCCGCTGCTTGAACCCGTCCACCCCGACCTGCTCGAAATATTTCCTGGGCAGGACGATCCCCGCCGCGGTGGCGGTGGTGCCGTAGAAGGTCATGAAGTCCGGCCAGGGCTCTTTGAGATGAAACTTCACCGTCAACGGATCGACGGCCTCCACCAGCCGCACGCGGGCCTTGAGCTGCCGAGCTCCGGCGCCCTGGTAGCGCTCGAAGCTCCACTTGGCGTCGTCGGCCGTCACGGGATCGCCGTTGTGGAACTTGAGCCCGCGGCGGAGCTTGAACTCGTACACGAGCCCGTCGGGGCTCTCCGTCCACGACTCGGCCAGGCTCGGGGCCATCTTCTGCCCCGGGAGTGGGCGCACCAGCGCGTCGTGCACCGCGTAGAGGACGCCGAAGGGCGTGATCTGCGGAGGGGCGGTGGACGGATCGAACCAGGCGGGCGCCAGGGTGACGTGGAAGGAGACCGTGGCCTCGCCCGCGGGCGTTTGGGCAAGCGACGGCTCGGCCGCGCCGAGGAGCAGCGCGGCCACGACCCACCCGATCACGGTCATGGCTCGCATTCGCGCATTCCCTCCTGACGGTCCCCGAGGCGTTGGCGCCTCCGGCTCACATCGCCCCGCCCAGGCATCCGTAGTTCTTCACGAGCACGATCGCCTGCGGCACGGCGGCGGCTCCGCGGCGGACCTGGTCGGCCGCCGCCTCGTGCACGCACGCGGTGAACGACGCGCCATCGACCTGGTATGCGGTGACCACGAGCCGGCCGTCCTGATCGACGCGATCGAGGGTGATCGTGGTGAAGTGATTGCACGCCCCCCAGCGCTCCCAGGCCAGGTCCTGGGCCGGCGTATTGCCCGCTGTGGCGCAACCGGCCGCCATCATCACCAGGAGCAGCAGCCTCGGCACGATCGTTCGCATGATCTTCCGCCTCCGCACCGATCCTCCCAAGGCGCGCGGCGCCTGTCAAGCGCCGCAGACCGAGAGAGGTCCGGCTCTTCGGCTTCATATGGGCTAAGATAGCGGCCCATGCTCAACTTCGGAACCTTCCTGCTCATGCAATCGCCCTCAGCGCGCCCGCCCGAGGAGATGTACTCGCGCGCGATCGACATCGCCCAGGCCGCCGAGGGGCTCGGCTACCGCAATGTCTGGCTCGCGGAGCACCACTTCTCGACCTACGGCTATCTCTCGCGGCCGGCGCAGTTCGCGACGTACATCGCGGCGAAGACCGCGCGGCTGCGCGTGGGCACGGCCGTCATCGTGGTCCCCCTCCACCACCCGCTCGTGATCGCCGAGGAGATCGCGACCCTCGACCTCCTGGCCGGGGGCCGCGTCGACATCGGGCTTGGGCGCGGCTATCAGCACTACGAGTTCGAGCGGCTCGGGCTCGAGCTCGACAGCGCCCGCGCGCGCTGGGAAGAGTCGATCGAGGTCATGCTCAAGGCATTTGGCGGCGAGCCGTTCAGCCACGAGGGGAAATTCTTCAAGATCCCCGAGACGTCGGTCTTCCCGCAGCCCGTCCAGCGGCCGCACCCGCCCATCTGGGTCACGGCGCAGAGCCCGGAGTCCGTGGAGGCCGCCGTGCGCCGCGGGTTCAACGTGCTCACGGGCGGCTTCGGCGTGCCGCTCGAGCGCATGGCGGAGTTCCGCCGGCTCTTCGACCGCCTGGTGGCCGCGCGGTCTACGTGACCCACAGCCTGGCCGACGCCCGGGCGGCCGCGGAGGAGGCCCGCTGGAACATGCGGGTGACGCTCTCCCTGCGCAACCACTACGAGCGCGTGGAGCGCGGGCGCGCCATCGCCGTGCCCGCGGCGCAGGAGCCCGACATCGACGACCTCCTGGACCGCTTCCTGGTCATCGGCACGCCGGACACGTGCATCCGTCAGATCACGCGCATCCAGGACCTCGTGGGCATCACGCACTTCAACTGCAGCTTCTGGTTCGGCGACCTCGAGCATCCGCGCGTGCTGCGCTCGATGGAGCTCTTCGCGCGCGAGGTGATGCCCGCGTTCGCCTAGCGAGGGTCGGGAGGATACGCGGACGGTCCTCTTGGCGGCACCTTGATCGGCACTCGTTCGCCCCATCCACCGGCAGCCATCACGGCTGTCCCCATCACGCTGCGGCCGTCGTTGGAAAGAATGCCTTCGACGACGACGCCGTCTCCCTGCTTCAAGGCCACGTATTGGTCCACTGGAACCCTCGTCAGATCGACGGTGACGGGAACCCTGCCGGAGTCCGGGATCAGCACCATCTTCTCGCCGGCAATCCACTGCACGCGCCCATCCAGGCGCACAGGTGGCGCTGCGTCAACGGTTGGAGCGAGACTACCCAGCAGCAGGAGGAATGCGACGAAGGAAACCAGATGGACCTTCGTGTCGTGGAAATCCTTCCTGGAGCACATTGTACTTACCTCCAGGCCATACCCTGGTTCCTCGCCAGAGCCGGCCCATCCCCGGTAAAAATTTACCGCGCTCCCGCTATGTTTACCTACCCGCGTCCGTCGCGAGCTCGCCTAGAGTGGCTTTCGCTGCTCTCAGAGGGAACTATCGCAACTATCATGCCAGGCCTCTCGCCCATCATAAGAGCCGTCACACACCTGGACGCGCATCAGCTCGCCGGCACTTGGAGAGGGCTCACGGTCACCTCGCGCACCGCCAGGCGCAGCAGGGCCTTGCGCTCGGCGGGCGTCGTCGTCTCGGCGTGCCGCTACTGCTGCTGGTCCAGGATCGCTCTGATCGCCCGCATCACGGGATTGTCGTCGGCGGGCGGCGGGGCCTGCGTGGTAATGGTGCCAGGTCCCAGGTACTTCTTCACGCAGCTGTACTGCTCCCACCCCTTGAGCTGGTAGTTTAGGTCGACCTGCTTCCACTTCGGGTGGCCGTTCTGCACGAGCCAGTCGAGCCGCCGCGCCATGATCTGCGCGAACCGCCCCACGTTATCGCAGTCCCTGAACCGGTAGTCGAAGGAGACGAGCACGGCTTTCGCGGCGACCGTGGTGACCTTCGCCGGCTGCCACGCGTAGGTGTTGGGCGGGATCTCCGCCACCGGGTACAGCTCGAGGACGCTCTTGCTGGTGATCGGAACGAGCGCGAGCTGGTCAGCCTCGGTCACGCCCTCCGTGAACAGCTTCACCGGATACCCGGCCACGTAGAACATCGCGTCGATGCGCCCCGCCTTCAACTCGGCCAGCGCCTCGCCCGTGTCGATGGGAACCATGGCGCTGGGCTTCACGTCGGACAGCTGCAGGAGCACGCGGGCCGTCAAGAAGGTGCCGCTGCCGTCGCGGCCGATGGCCACGCGCTTCCCGGTCAGATCCTCGAAATCCGCGATCCCGCTGCGGCCGAGCACATGGACCTCCTCGTTGTACAGCGGGAAGACCATGCGCGTCTTCTTCGCGATCTTGATCAGATTCTGGTCCGTCTGCAGACGCGAGACGAAGGCCAGGACGTCGGACTGTACGATGCCCAGCTGGATGCCCGGCCGCTGGTACACCGCGAAGACGTTCTCGATCGAGCCCTTCGAGGTGAAGACGTTCAAGGTGATCTCGTTCTGCCTGACGAGCTTTTGAAGGTCGAGGCCGAATTGGTAGTAGGTGCCCTTCTCGCCTCCGGTGATGATCCCCATCTTGTTGATATCGACCTTGGGGTCGGCTGCGAGGCCAATGCTCGTCCCGACCAGCAGCAGCAGCAGCGTCAGCGAATACTGGATGATCCTCTTCACGGTGCCTTCTCCTCTCGTAGCCGAAATGGAGTGCTCCCCGAAGTCCTGGCTCTCTCTTCCACGCGTTGTGAGCGAGATCCCGTCACTTGCGGCCCGCGGCGGCACGCTCCAGCATCCAATCGACGACGGCGCCGACGTCGGGATCATCCGCGTCGCTCGAGACCGCCGGCCGCTCACGTGCGAAGTCTGCTGAAGCCTGCGGCACCCGGGACTGCTCTCGGCGCTCGGCCCGGGCTGAACCGGACGCTGGAGTAGTCGCCCGTGGCGCCACCGCTGTCCCGGCCGTCCCGAGAGTGGGCCTCGGGCGCGGCTTGGTGGTGGGCACGCTCGATGAGGAGATCTCACTCACCGGGGCCGGTACCGCCGCCGGCGCCGGGGCCGGTGCCGGGGCCGCCGCCGGCGGCGGCGCGGGTCGCGCGAGCGGGGAAGGTGCCGGCGGACGCGGCGCGAGCAGGCTCCAGGCCACGAGCGCTACGATGGACGCCGCAAGCACGCTGCCGCCCACGATTGCAGCTGACCGCTTCCAGCGAGACGCCGGAAAGGCGGCCTCTTGCCAAACGCAGTTGACGACGGTCTGTATTGGCGGCCGCAGCTCCGGCCGCTTGGACAGCGCCTGCGCGACGATGGACTCCACAGAGGAGGGAACGGCGCGGCGCCGTCGGCGCATCGGAACCGGCGTCTCCGTCAGATGCTTCGCGAGGACGGACTCTCGCGTGTCCCCCTGGAAGGGTGGCACGCCACACAGCATCTCGTAGAGGATGACGGCGAAGGCATACGTGTCCGCGTTCTCGGTCAACCGACTCTGACGAATTTGCTCCGGCGACAGATACTCCGGCGGGGGCTCGGGTTTGATGATGCTCTTCATCGCTTGCACGTTGGGCAGGCCGGTCAGCTCCACGTCCATCAGCTTGATGCGCCCGTCCGCGCCAACCATTACATTGCGGGGCCGGAGCGCGCCGTGCACGAGGCCCACGTTGTGAAGCGCCTCCACGGCCCCGCCAAGATCACCGGCCAAGCGCAGCGCGGTACCCACCTCGAGCCGCCCCTCCGAGAGCATCTCGCTCAGGCGGCGCCCTTCGACGCGCTCCATGGTCACGAAGGCTTGGCCGTCCTCGGCCTCACCGAATTCCAGCACGTGGACCAGTGCCGGATGGGCCGTCGACGCGGCGACAATGAACGAGCCCGTGCGCTGGCCTGCTTGTGCCCACGGAGGCACGCCGACGAGCCCGCGGGGCAGAAGGCGGATCGCGACCTCGTGGCCGGTCGCTCCATCCTCGGCGAGGTACACGGGTCCGAAGGCGCCGGTTCCCAGCTCGCTGACGATCCGATAGCGGCCCTGCACACGCAGCCCGATCGGAGCGCGGTCGCGGAGGCCGACGGACGGCACCGCCTCCTGCTGCGTCGGGTCCCCCTTGGCGTCTCTGCTCACGGGAGGTTTTGCGGGGGGACGGCGGCTTTGGTCATCGGCCTCTGTAGGTCACCCTTGACCTCAACTATCACGTTGGTTCGGACTGAGCCCATCGAACACCATGCGGCGCAACGACAACGCCCGGACCGCCCGCGCTCGGGTCCAGCGAATCAAGCGGCCGGTACTGGCTCAGAGGAAGCGAAACAGGAACGTGGATCCTCGCCGCCAGGACCCGGTTCTCGGAAGAATATGAGGAGGTGCAGGCGGCAATTCTGCAAACAGCACGAAATATGCCACGGGTAGGGTTTTACGATATTGAAATGATTTCAGTACCCTGCAAGACAGAGAGGTAAAGGTTATGCATACCACTGGGCTCTCTCTGCAAGAGTCTGCATATACTGGGGGCCGTATTCCCGATGCCGGACGCCCATCTGGGTCACGGCGCAGAGCCCGGAGTCCGTGGAGGCCGCCGTGCGCCGCGGGTTCAACGTGCTCACGGGCGGCTTCGGCGTGCCGCTCGAGCGCATGGCGGAGTTCCGCCGGCTCTTCGACCGCCTGGTGGC
>WNFV01006138.1_pt1 | contig 25722 bp, 29 predicted proteins | sample 5400101 | NCBI WGS metagenome assembly WNFV01 (sample SAMN13153361, study PRJNA577476) | soil metagenome | isolation source: 115 cm soil or saprolite under grassland replicate 1 | place: USA:California | collected 2016-06-15
CGATCTCGATGTCGGCTTCCAGCCGGGGCAGCAGTCCCTCCAACCCAAGCGGCTGCCAGGTCAGGGGCAGCGACGTCATGGAGGGGAAGCGGACCGGCTCGCCGAGCCGGACGGCGACCCGCCGGCCGAGCCGGTCGCCCAGCGGCCCGACCCCGACTTCGGCGCGCAGGCCGTCGCCGCGCTGCTGGGCTTGGCCGGCCAAGGCCGCCACCCACTCGGGCGGCGAGCCAAGCAGCGCTTGTTCCACCCGCTCATGTGGGAGCGGGAGCTCCAGATAGTAGCGAACGAACATGACGAGCAGGATGGACGCTCTAGAGCCTCGGCCGTAGGGTCGGAAGTCCCGGCAGGCCCGGGACCTTTGCCGTGCAGCCCTGTCCGCCGTCAAGGAGGGACCAACCCGTGCGCGACGACCGCCGGCATGAACCGACCGACGTCGAATGCCACAAGCTGCTCGCCGAGCGCTACCTGGGCCACCTGGCCCCTACCGACCCCGCCGGGCCGGTGATCTTCCCGGTCAACTACGCCCTCGACGAGGGCGCGGTCGTCTTCCGTGATCCGGGCAGCAAGCTCGACGCCATGGCGGGCGGCGCAAGGGTCCGGTTTGCGTCGACGAGGGCAGCCGGACCGGCTGGAGCATGAGGTCATGCTGCCGTAACTCCTCGGCCCGTGCGCCGTTGGGGGGTAGGGCAGTCGTCTAGCCCTTTGGCGTGATCAATGAAGCTGTTGAGGACACAGAAGGCAGCTGCCCGGACGCCCAGTTCTAAGGCTTCGTCGGGTGCGATTGCCTTCTCAATAAGCGTCAGTGCCCGCACGCCCGTTGAATAGGCGGCCTGTTGCATCTCCTGCTCCGCAGCCGGAAGGTAGGCGGTCGCGGCTGCCCGGAGCACGCCGGGGTTGACGTCTGGGCGGGCGCCGACCAGTACATAGGCCTGGGTGGGGCCGCGCAGGCGGGCGAAGTCGCTGGTGGTGATGAAGACGGTGGTGTTGGCGATGTTGGTCCCACCGGTCGACAAGCCGACCAGGGTGAAGGGTTGGCCGAGGACGCGGACCCGGTCGCGCCCACCCGGAGGCGGAGCTGGTCGGCCGCCTGCCGGTCCACGACGGCCTCGCGGGGCCCGGGTGGCCGGCCAGTGACTAGCCGCGAGGGGCCGGCGTGGCGGGCGGTGGGCTCGTAGCCGATCACGTAGCTGGCCGACTGGCCGGCCGCCGAGCTGACCATGCCGGTGGTGTAGCGGATGGGCTCGACCCAGGCGACCCCGGGGGTCTCCAGGATGCGGTCGGCGATGACGGGGCGCAGCACCGAGGTGCTCATGTGCATGGTGGTGACCCCGGCCTGGGAGACGACCAGGTCGGCGTGGGTGTGGTCGATGTAGTTGGTGAGCTGGCGCATGGCCCCGGCGAAGATTCCCCCAAGGATCAAGACCAGTAGCAACGCCACGGCGACCCCGCCGGTCGACAGCAGCACCCGGCGGCGGTCCTGGAACAGGTTGCGGCGGGCCAGCGGCACCCCACGGCCGAACCGAACCCGACCCCACAGCGGGCTGGACTGCTTGCCGGGGCTGCTGGATGCCTGGGCCGGCTCGCTGGCGTCCTCGGCCCTGTACAGCCACGCCAGTGCAGCGAAGGGGACGGCCAGCACCAGCGCGAACGGAGCGAGCACCGGCAGCCAGGCGCCGCCGCCGAGCTGTGCCGCCCAGGCCGTCAGGGCGGCGACCAGGACGACCGCCACGGCCGCGCTACCCAGCAACATCGTGTACATCTGCTTGCTATGGTTGGTGGACCGTTGGGATCGCCGGCTGGGCGTGATGGTGGCCATGGTCATGCACCTCGGTAGGCGGCGGCCGGGTCCAGGCGGGTTAGGCGGCGGGCGGGGATGATCGCGGCCAGCAGTGCTATGACCAGCGCCGCCCCCACCGCCTGGCCCAGCAGGCCGGGAGTGATCACGACCTCGAACTGGGGACGCAGCCAGCCGAGCAGCGTCCGGCTGGCGGCCAGCAGCAGCCCACCGGCGGCCAGGCCAAGGCCAGACAGCGCCAGAGTCTGGACCAGGGCAAGGGCGACCAGGCGACGGCTGCTGGCCCCCAGGGCCTTGACGATGCCGTACTCACGGCGGCGCTCGGCCACCTGGGCATAGACGGTGAGCGCTACGATCAGCACGCCGGCGGCGAACGCGATCGCCACCATCAGCTTGAGCGGCGACCCGAACACCCTGGTGTTGAGTTCAACGGCCGTGCGATGCAGCGTGGGCGTGTCGACCACGGCCAGGCCGCTGGCGGCCAGCATGTCGCGGACGGAGGTGGGCTGGTCGGTGCCGACCAGGATCGCGCTGGTCTTGCCGGGCGCCCCGAGCAGGGTCTGGACCGCGCGGTGGGTGGCGAATAAATAGCCGGTCATGAAGCCGGCGTGGCGGGTGATCCCTACTACCTGGTAGCTGCGGTCGGCCACGGCCAGGCGGTCGCCCAGGCCCAGGCCATGCTTAGCGGCCAGGACCCGGTCGATGGCGACTTCGCTGTCGGCGGCCGGGGCGCGGCCGCGGGCCAGCGCCCAGGTCCCACCGGGTTGGCCGGCGCCGAGCCGACCAGCACCACGGCGGCCCTGCGCTCGTGCAGGTTGAGGATGGCGTACTGGCCCCATGCGGGCGTGGCCCAGTCCACCCCGGGGATCGCCCGGACAGCCGTGAGCGTGCTGGTGGGCAGCTGGGTGCCCTCGGCGAACAGGGTGCGGGTGCCGGGCGGCAGGACCCACAGCGTGGCACCCGTGGCGTCCACGTACTGGGCCGACTGGGCTTGGATGCCGGCCCAGAGGCCGCCGAGCAGCAGGATCAGCATCAGCGCCAGGCCGATGCCGGCCACCCCGGCCAGCAGGCGGCGTGGCTCGGCGAGCAGGTTCCGGCGTGCGAGCGGAACTCGGGCCATCGCGCACCTCCACGTGCTGACCTGACGTCTGGTACATCGGCCATCGTGGCCAGCAACGTCACCCTAATACCCTACTAGGGTATGTCATATGGTCTAACGGCCCCCTTCAAGGGAGCTGTTCGGCTCGCTAGACACGGGGGGCCGTAGAGGGTCGAGGCATCGCAGCCCCCGCGAGAACTGCGGGACCGCTGCCCAAACCGGGTTGGCCACGGGACTACTCGGCGATAGTCGGCGCGGGTCCCTCCCGTGGGCGGTTGTCTCCGACTCGGTGGGTGGGTCGACCGCTGTCTCCGGTGCGCGAGGGGATGGTCGGTAGGCGGGCGACGAGCCGGGCGCCACGGCCCAGGCCGCCGCTTTCGGCCCAGACCCGCCCGCGGTGGGCCTCCACGATCGCCCGGCTGATGGTGAGCCCGAGCCCGCTGCCGCCGTCGCTGCGGGTGCGGGCCGGGTCGACCCGGAAGAAGCGCTCGAACACCCGGTCCAGCAGCTCCGGAGGGATTCCCTCACCGGTGTCGCGCACCGACAGCTCCACCTCATTCCCGCGCTGGGTGGCGGTGACCTCCACCTCACCGCGTTCGGGGGTGTGGCGCAGGGCATTGCCGAGCAGGTTGTCGAGCACCTCACCGAGGCGGTCGGGATCGGCGCTGACCAGGGAAAGCGGACGGTCGATGCTTGCCTTGAGGGTGACGCCCTTGGCCTGGTAGGCCGGCTGGGCGGCCTGGGCCGCCCGGGCCACCAGCGCGGCCGGGTCGACCGGGCCAAGGTGCAGCTCCAGCTGCCGCTCCTCGGCCCGCGAGACGGTCTCCAGGTCCTCCACCAGCCGGCGTAGCCGGACCAGCTCGGCTTGCAGCACCCGCCAGGCGTCGTGGTCGGCCGCCACCACGCCGTCGGCAATCCCCTCGACGTAGGCTTCCAGGGTGGCCAGCGGGGTGCGCAGCTCATGGGCGAGGTCGGCCAGCAACGCCTGGCGGCGGCGCTCGGTCGACTCCAGCGCCTGCGCCATCCGGTTGAAGGCGCTGCTGAGCCCGGCCACCTCGTCATCGCCGGCGGGGATGGGCACCCGTGCGTGGTAGCTGCCGGCGCCGATACGCTCGGCGGTATCGGCCAGGATTCGGATGGGCTGGGTGAGCCGCTGCGCCAGCAGCCAGCTGGCGGCCAGCGCGGTGACCAGCGAGGCCGCGACCGCCAGGCCGAGGGCGAGCAGCAGCGCGCCTTCGAACCCGCGCTGGAGGTGGGCGGTGGCTTCGGGGGGGAGGACCGTGAACGCCTGGCGGGCGTGGAGGCGGAACAGCCCTGGCGCCACCGCCAGCGCCACCGCGGCCAGGGTCAGGCTGCCGGCCACGATCACCAGCAGCTGGGCGGCGAACAGGCGGGCGGCCAGGCTGCGCCGGCCACGGTCGGCGCTCACCGTCCCGGTCCCATGCGGTAGCCGATCCCCCGCACGGTGCAGACGTACCGCGGGTCGTGGGGGTCATCGCCGAGCTTGCGCCGCAGGTTGGCGATGTGCACCTCGACCAGGTGCTCGTCGCCCACCCAGTCCGCGCCCCAGGCCCGCTCCAGGAGCTGGCGGCGGCTGAGCACCACCCGCGGCCGCTCCGAGAGCGCCGCCAGCAGGTCGAACTCCAGGCGGGTCAGCTCTACCGGTCGATCGCCGCGACGCACCTGCCGGGCGGCCGGGTCCAGGACTAGATCACCGAAGCAGCGCACAGGCGCCTGGTCCGGGCGAGGCGTGCGGGGCCGCCGGCGCATCGCGCGGACGCGGGCCATCAGCTCACCCGGCGAGAACGGCTTGGTGACGTAGTCGTCGGCACCGGTCGACAGACCCACGATCTTGTCGGCCTCCCCGGCCCGAGCGGTCAGCATCACGATGTAGGCGTCGCTGAAGGCCCGGATCCGCCGGCAGGCCTCGATGCCGTCCACGCCCGGAAGCATCAGGTCCAGCACGATCACCTCGGGATCCTGCTCGCGGGTCAGCTCGACCGCCCGCTCGCCGTCCGCACAGCTGCTGACCCGGAACCCCTCGCGCTCCAGGTAGCCGGCGACCAGCCGGGCCAGCGGCGGCTCATCCTCGACTACCAGCGCACGAGGCTGGGGGGCGGGCTGCCGCCCGCCCCGCGATTGCGCGCTGTTGCCGCGCATGACTGGCTTCCGATGTGTGGTCAGGGCGAGCCTGAGAGGTTCGCCGGCCGCCCGTTGGTGGATCGTAGGGTCTGGAGCTTGCGGTGGTACTCCTCCTCGTCGATTTCGCCTCTGGCGAATCGCTCGGCCAGGATCCGCTCCGGGTCGGGCCGCTCGGGCCGGCCGTCACCCGACCGGCGAAACAACGCCACGATCCCCCAGATGACCAGCCCCCAGAAGGCGACCATCGAGAAGCTCATCAGGACCCAGCCCCACCAGCTCCAACCGTTCCATCCCCACATCATCGCGGGTTCCTCCTTCACTGCGGAACCAGCATGGCCGCCGGTCCCAGCGGTCCAGTTGCGTAGGGTCAGGCTACGACGGTCGCTTCAAGATCCAGGTCGAGGGATCCTCAAGATTCGCTCAAGCTCGTCCACGACCGATGAGCATTCGCGGCGACACTGGCCCCCACGGTTCTCCTATCCACGCTGGTCAATAACCCACGGGCGCTTACCGCTCATCCTCCCCCGAAGAGCGCCGCCGTAGCCGCCCCACCACGACCACAATCCGGGCGGCCACCAGCAACGCGGCGGCCAGCCCAGCGCCCGCCACGGCCAGCAGGACGTCATCCTCGACACTGGCACCGCCGGCGCCCACGCGCTGGGCAAGCGTCCACAGCACGCCGAGCAGGATCACCGCGACCAGCGTGGCCGACCAGAAGACGACCTGCACGCGGCTGCGCACGCCCTCACATCTCGATATGGCTGACGACCGGCTGGATGGCCGCGTAGATGGTCATGGCGATGATTGCGGCGACCACCAGCCCGGCGGCGATCACCACCGGCAGGCGCCGACGCGGGTGGCGCTCGGGGGAGCGATCCACCAGCGGGACCAGCAGCAGCGCGACAAAGATGGCCAGGGTCGCCCACAAGATCCCCGACACCCCCAGCCAGTCCTCCACCGGGTACACCCACAGCAGCGGCCAGGGCGGCTTGGTCACCTCGATGCCCTCGATCGGCGCCGGCCCATGTCCGGGCGGCAGCAGCGCCGCCAACAAGGTCAGCACCCCGACCAGGACCAGGCCGAGCACGCCGAGCTCGGCCAGGTGGCGGGTGAACGGCCGGGTCGGCTCCGGCCCGGTGTCCTTGGTGGTGTCGCGGCGGAACGGGGAGGGGGCCATGCCGTGGCGCTTGACCAGCAGCAGGTGCACCACCACGGCCAGGGTGAACAGCGCCGGCAGGACGCTGATGTGGATCACGTACAGCCGGGTCAGCAGCGCAATGCCGCCGAAGGTGTCGGAAAACCAGAAGCCGAAGCGGCCCAGCAGCTTGCCGACCTCGATGTTGTGCTCCAGGGCCTCCAGCGACTCCTGATCCCACTTCAGCACCGAGCCGGTGAAAAACAGCCCGGCGGTGAGGGCGGCCAGGGCCACGCCGATCACCCAGTTGCCCTCCCGCGGCCGCTTGAACGACGCCGACACAAACACCCGCAAAAGGTGCAGGCCGACCAGGACGATCATGGCCATGGCGCCCCAGTAGTGGAAGGCGCGCAGGAAGTCCCCGCCGGTCACGTCGGTGATGATGTGCCGCACGCTGGCGTGGGCGGCGGCCGGGTCGGGATTGTAGTACTGGGTCAGGAAGACCCCGGTGGCCACCATCAGCACAAAGCTGAGCAACGACAGGCCACCCAGCGAGTAAGCCAGGGTGTTGGCATGGGCGGGGATCGGATACTGCAGCCCCTTGAGGCCCAGCCGCTCGTCCAGGGCGTCCCACAGCCGCCGGCGGCCCGAGACCGGCGGAACGCCGGCCGGGCGGTCCAGGGTGGCATCGCTCATCGGATGCTCCTCGTCAGCACCAGACCACCCACCACCAGCACCGCCCCGACCGCCACCAGGGCCGGCTTAGCCGTCCCACCGATGGGGACCCGGCCCAGCGCCAGCTCGTGGGCGGGGGTCGGGCAGGGGGTCTTGGGCAGCTTGGCGCGTACCTTGGTGGGGTTTTCGACCGGCTCGCCTGGGCAGCCGCCCAGCGCCTGCTCCAGCAGCAGCTCGGTCTTTGCCTTGTCGCCGGCCTCGAGCGCCTGCTTGGCCTGCTCGACCCGGTCGATGTCCACGCCGTCTTTGTCCTCGGCCTCGGTGGCGTCGTTGATCCGGTCGGCGGCCAGGTCCATCTGCTCGGGCTGGGTGCGCAGGATCGCGACCGCGGTCTGCACCTGCGTCCGCGCGGGAACCTCCTCCTCGCCCTCGTGCGCCAGCGCCGGAGCAGCGACCAGCGCGACCGCCGCCCATACGCCCACCAGACCAGCCAGCAGCCCAAGCGGTCGGGCTGGGGGGAGCCGCATCATCGCACCCTCCTAGGGTGAGCCCCCCACTTGAACGAGGCAACCATAGACCGCCCCAGCCTGTCCGCAAAGAGGCATTCCGTCCTAGCAACCCGCCCGTCGCGCCGTGCCGGCCATGCCGAACGCCGCGGCGCTTCGTGCCATATCGATAACCCCTTCCAAGCCTTGCCGACCCCGCGTCCGACGTCGGCGTCGTGGTGGCCAGCAGCAAGTGGGGCAGGCGGGTGGCCCGTGGGTTGCAGCAGGCGGTTGACGGCCGCCAATACCGCGGCTGAGTCCGCGAACGTGTCGACCAGCTCGGTCGATCCCGGCCCCTCCAGGTCCTGCGGGGGCGCGACGGCTACCAGGACCAGGGGAAGCCGTCCGTAGTTGGGATGGGCACGGTAGGCGCGGAGCAGATGGATGCCGCGGTAGGAACGGCCGCGGAGTGGGAGGCCGAGCGGGCAAGCGAAGATCAGCAGCTGGGCGGCATCAGGTAGCGGGCAGCGGCCGTGGCGCAGCAGCGGGCAGGCGGCCAGCGGGGTCGGCCTACCGCCGCATCGCAGGACTCGGTGGCCGGCCGCCGCGACCAGGCTGGTGAGTTGGCGTCCGACGCCAGGTCCCTCCTCGATGAGCAAGATGCTGGCCATGGTCGCTGGCTCCGTCCAACAGAGTGCCGACCCAGGATGGATGAGCCCTTTGGTGCCTTCCGTCCGGGATGCAGTGGTGATAACGATGGCGCTCCGTCGGCCGCTGGGGTTGGCTACGGTCGCGGTCGACTGGCTAGCTGTCGCCGTCGCCGCGCGCCTGTTCTGTGCCGTCGTCGGCCGACGGAGCGGGAGGCTGGCGCACCGGTCAGCGGTGGCCCGCCAGGTGGCCGGGTGGGGTGTCCATGTCCTCTCGCCTTCGTTGTCGGTCGGCCCGACTGGTTCAGGGTCGGATACCGCCGTGCTTGCCGTGTTGAGCCCGGACCTCCTTGTCGCTGGGGTGCCGCGGCAAGCCTGCCGTGCGACCAGGCTCGGGTCAGGGGCCATTGGACCCGACGTCGGCCGGTCCTTTGGCCCGTGCCGAGCCTGGGCACCCAGCACGACCCTGCCCTGAACCCGATTTGGCATGTGCCTGCGCTCTGCCAGGCGGCTTCAGTGACGGTCGGGGGCGGTCGGAGCGGGTCCGTCGGCTGGCCAGGTCGGGACCTTCGGCCCTGCGGTGAGCGTGCCGGCACGGTGAATCCTCGCCGTAAGGCCGTTATGACATCCAGCGTGGAAGGAGAACATCCGATGTCCACGCTGTGACAACGCCGTCGACTTCCTATCCGATGAGGCGTTCAGCCTGCTGCGCCGCGAGTTCTGTGGCGAGAACCTCGATGTCGCTGATCTGCGGCTGCAGGAAGACGTCGACCGCATCACCCACGGGTTGCTGCCCGCGTCCTGGAGGAGCTGCTGCCGCCGCTGGAAACGGAGTTCGTCTGGGCGTTGTCGGCAGGGGCAAGCGTCTTTGCAGCAGTGCCTGCCGGCAGTCCGGCTGACGACCGAGCGAGCAGCCTGGCCGGATGGCCCGCAGGGCGCCGGACCTTCGGCCCTCCCGCGGCGGTGTGCGCCGGGGTCAGGCTCGGTTCGACGTTGGCGGCGCGACCGGCAGCGCACATGGCCGAGGGAGGTGAGGGCCGTGCCGGAGGTCCGCTGGGAGGAGCTGACCAAGCAGGAGTGCTTTGAGCTACTGGCCGGCCAGCACCTGGGTCGGGTGGTGCTGGTCGATGACCGCGGGCCACTCGCGCTGCCGGTCAACTTCGTCCTTGACCACTACACCGTGCTGTTTCGCACCGACGAGGGCACCAAGCTGGAGGTGGCCAGCCGCGGCGGCCGGATCGCGTTGGAGGTCGACGGGACCGACGAGGCGACCCGCACCGGTTGGAGCGTGCTGGTCCGCGGCGAGGTTACCCAGGTCACCGACCCCAGCGAGCTGGCACGGGTGCGTCGACTGCCGCTGTACCCCTGGGCACCTGGCGCCAAGGCCCGCTACGTCCGGATTCTGCCGACGGTGCTGACCGGGCGGCGGATCGGGCTGCCCGAGAACGCGCCGTGGACCTGGTGGGGCTAGCAGCCAACCCGGCAGGCAGGCATTCATATGCGCTGAACAGGGAGGATCCGGCCATGGGCACAGACATCGAGCAAGAAACCTTCGATGCGGCGGACTACGCCCGCTTCGACAAGCGGCTCACACAATGCCTGGCGACGCTCGGTCGGCTGCTTGCGCGGCCCGGCTTCGGGGTCGGCCCGGTCACCCTTGGTGCCGAACTGGAATTGTTCCTGGTCGACGGCGCTGCCCGGCCGTTGCCACTGAACCAGGCGGTCCGTGCCGCCGCCGGCGATGCCCGCGTCAACCTGGAGCTGGACCGGTTCAACCTGGAGCTGAACGCCACCCCGACGCTGCTGGCCGGCCGCCCGTTTGCCGCGCTGCGCGAGGAGCTGCACCGGCTGCTCGGCCGGGTCGCCGACGCCGCCCAGCAGCACGGGGGCCGGGTGGCGATGGTCGGCATCCTGCCCACGCTGCGCCCCGCCGACCTGCACCCCGGGGTCATGAGCGACCTGCCGCGATATCGGGCGCTGGACCGCGGCCTACGCCGGCTGCGCCAGGCCCCCTCCCGCATCCGCATCAGCGGTGCCGACCCGTTGGAGCTTGCCAGCGACGACGTCGTCCTGGAGGGCGCCAACACCTCCTTCCAGGTGCACCTGCGGGTCAACCCCGGCGCCTTTGCCCGCACCTACAACGCCGTCCAGGCGGCGACCGCGCCGGTGCTGGCGGTGGCGGGCAACTCGCCCACCTTCCTTGGCCATCGGCTGTGGGAAGAGACCCGCATCGCCCTGTGCAAGCAGTCCATCGACGACCGCGACGGCCGCGGGCCGCGCCGTCGGATCGCCCGCATGGCCTTTGGCACCGGCTGGCTGCGGGAGGGGCCGCTGGAGCTGTTCGCCGAGGCGGTGCGGCTGCACCAGCCGCTGCTGCCGGTGCTTAGCGACCAGGACCCGCTCGACGCCGGGGACGCTGGGCAGGCGCCGCCCCTGGCCGAGCTGCGGCTGCACCAGGGCACTGTGTGGCGCTGGAACCGGGCGGTCTACGACCCGACCCTGGGCGGCCATTTGCGGATCGAGATGCGGGCCCTGCCGGCCGGCCCCACCGTGCTCGACATGGTGGCCAACGCCGCGTTCCTGGTTGGGCTGTCACGCTGGTTGGCTGAGCAGGAGGAGCGCTGGACCTGGCGGCTGTCGTTTGAGCGTGCCGAGCATGGCTTCTACCGGGCTGCCCAGCATGGCCTGGCCGCCGAGCTGACCTGGCCGTTTGGGGGCAACGGCCGGCTGCGGACCCTCCCCGCGGCACAGCTTGTTCCTGAGCTGCTGCCGGTCGCCCGGGAGGGGCTGGTGGCTGCCGGCGTGGCGGCCACCGAGGCCGACCAGCTGCTGGGGGTGATCGCCGCGCGGGTGGCCGCCGGGCAGACCGGGGCGGTGTGGCAGCGGCGGATGCTGGCCACCCTGGAGCCGTGGCTTGGCCGCGAGCGGGCGCTGGCCGCGATGCTGGAACGCTACTTGGAGCTCGTCACTAGCGACCAGCCGGTCCACACCTGGCCCACCAACCTGTGAACAGGGCCGCCTCGCACGCGGTCGCGCTTGGAGCGGTGCGTCTTCTCCTAGCGAACAGCGAACCGGGCGGACCCCGCTGCAAAGGGCAGTCTAGACATTGGCCATGCAAGATGGCAGGGTCCGTCTCGTCGCTGCGGGCACGGACCATCGTTGGTCGGAGAGGGGGAGCCATGCCGCCGCTGTCAGGATTCTGGCGGTCACGTCGGCTGAGGAGTGTTGGGGTGCTGGCTGGGCTGGTGGTCCTGCTCGGCCTGGTGGCACCCGGGGGCCAGGCGGCCAGCCGGGGTCGAACCCGGACCTATTACATCGCCGCCGACGAGGTCCGCTGGGACTACGCCCCGCTGGGCCGCAACAACATCACCGGCCGACCCTTCGGGGAGACCGAGAACGTCTTCGTCCAGCAAGGACCCGACCGGATCGGCCATGTGTACATCAAGGCGCTGTACCGCGAATACACCGACGCCAGCTTCACCCAGCTCAAGCCCCGCCCCGCCAAATGGCAGCACCTGGGCCTGCTGGGGCCGGTCATCCAGGCCGAGGTCGGCGACACCATCGTCGTCTGGTTCAAGAACCAGACCCGCTTCCCGCTCCGAGGGCGCCGGCTACAACGACGGCACCTCAGGCAGGGCCAGGGCCGACGACGCCGTCCCCCCGGGCGGCCGCGTCCGGCAGGTGTGGCAGGTCCCGGCCCGCTCCGGCCCCGGCCCGAACGATCCCTCCTCGGTGTTGTGGATGTACCACTCCCACGTGGATGAGAGCGGCGACACCAACGCCGGGCTGGTCGGGCCGATCATCGTCACCGCCAAGGGCAAGGCCCGCCGGGACGGCTCCCCCAAGGACGTGGACCGCCAGTTCGTCACCCTGTTCACCATCTTTGATGAGAACCGCAGCCCCTACCTGCACCTGAACATCCGCACCTTCGCCGGCGACCCGGGCAGTGTCGACCCCGACGATGAGGACTTTGAGGAGAGCAACCTGATGCACTCCATCAACGGCTATGTGTTCGGCAACCTGCCCGGGCTCCAGATGCGGTTCGGGGAGCGGGTGCGCTGGTATCCGTTTGCCATGGGGACCGAGGTGGACCTGCACACCCCGCACTGGCATGCCAACACCTTGTTGTGGAACGGCAACCGGGTGGACCTGGTGGAGACCTTGCCGGCGAGTCTGAAGATGCTGGACATGGAGCCGGACAATCCGGGGACCTGGCTGTACCACTGCCATGTGAATGACCATATCGACGCCGGCATGGCCGCCCTCTACACGGTCCGCGGGTAGCTTCAGCGGGGGCCAACCGCCCGGCGGGACTTGGGACCAATGGCCCCTGGCCAGAGCCCGGCCGGGTGGGATGCTGCCGGCGTCGGCCAGCAGACACCAGGCACGCCAGGCCAACTGGCAAAGTGAGGGGATGTCCTGGCCGGGGTCCTGTCGGACGAGTGGAACGGAGGCGATGCGATCGACATGCCCCGAGCTCCCCTGGTGGGCGGCCCTGACCGGGTGCGCTCTCAACCCCTCCGCTCCGTCGGCTGACCAGCGTCCGAGACGGAACCGCGCCTGGCGGCAGCGACAGCCTCGCCGACCCGACCATGGCCACACAACCGATTAGCCGACGGAGCGCCACTGTAGCTCGCAAATTTTGAGTGTTTCTCAAGCACGGCCGCCGGGCCGGCGCTAGCGCCCCAGTGCATCGAGGGTGGGCACGGAGCCCAGCACGACCACGCGGTCGCCCGCGGTCAGCCCGACTCGGGGCCGGGGTAGGCGATTGGCTCCCCACTGGCCCGCCTGACCGCCAAGATGGTGGCGTCCCGGTAGGCGGCCGAGGCTCCTGCGACCGTGGTACCATCCAGCACCGAGCCAGCCCGGATCACGATCTCTCCAGGTGCAGGTCGGGCACGATGCTCATCAGGTCCAGGAACCGCGGGATGCTGGGCGAGAAACGCCATCCGCCGCCCCGACAGCAGATACGGGGACACGACATGGTCGGCACCGGCCCGCACCAGGGTATTAACCGAGGTCGGATCCGAGGCCCGGGCCACGATCACCAGGTCGGGGTTGAGGGCGCGAGCTATGAGGTGATGTAGACGTTGGCCGCATCGGAGTCGACCGCGCAGACCAGCGCCCGCGCTCGCTGGATGCCGGCGTGGCGCAGCACCTCCTCGGCGGTGGGGTCGGCGGCGAGGTAGGGAATCCCCTGTTCCTCCAGGGTTGGGATCAGGGCCCCCTGCTGCTCGACGACCATGAGCGGCAGGTCCTGGCGCGGGTGAGTTCTTCGGCCACCGCCCGGCCGACGCGGCCATAGGCGCAGATCACGGGGTGCTGATCCAGTCGACCGATGCGAGCATCCATGCGTTTCCTCCTGAGCACCCGGGCCAGCTGCCCGGACACCGCCAACTCGGTCACTGCGCCTAGGGCCACGAACAGGACCAGCACGCCGGCGAGGATGAGCGAGATGGTAAAGGCCTGCCCCTTGGCGTCCAGCGGCTGGACTTCGCGGAAGCCGACCGTGGCCAGAGTGATGACGGTCATGTAGAGCGCGTCAGCAGGCTCCAGCCCTCGACCACCCGGTAGCCGATCACGCCGTAGACGGTTACTCCCACCAGGAGCAGGAGGGGAGGCGGAACCAGACGAGGAGCCGGTCCCCTGCAGGCGGCCGGGTGATCCGCAGGCGGCGACGGTTGAAACGGCGCATGCTCATGGTGGGTGGTCGGGCCGATCGCCGTCAGCATCTCACCTCGCCGCTCGTCGGGCACCGACGCCGCGGTCCGGCAGCGTAGCTGGTCAACGATAGTCGAGCGGACCGGAGATATCGCCTTCCTGAGGAGTGTTGTGCTCCACGGCGTTCTCTGGACTGCCCGGACCGGCCGGCGTAGGGTACTGGACGCGCCTGGCGCCGGGAGGGGTGGTTGCCTTGGAGCACTGAACCGGTCAGCCGTGCTCAAGGCAAGGAGTTGCCATGCGTCGATCCTGGAAAGCGCTCATCGTTGCCACTGCCGTCCTGCTTGCCACCGTGGGCGTGATGTCGCTGGCCACCGCCTCAACCACCAAGGCCACCACGCTGGCCTTCACCGCCAAGACCATCCAGTCGACCCAGCTGGACCACCACCCGCACGGCTTCAGCCAAGGGGACGAGGCCATCTTCGCCTACCAGCTCCTCATGGGCGGCAAGGCGGTCGGGCTGGCCGGGGTGACCTGTACGGTCGTCCATGCCGTCGGCGCCGCTCCCGGGCCGGAGTCCCACCAGCAGTGTGTGGGCACCTTTGACCTGCCCGAGGGGCAGGTCACCGCGCAGGGCATGTTCGCCCTGGCGCCGCTTCGGCGGGCACCCTTTGCCATCACCGGGGGGACCGGAGCCTATCGGGACGCCGGCGGTCAGGGGACGGTGACCGAGACCGGCCCGGACACCTTGAGGATCGTCTTGCACATCGACAACCTGAAGTAGCCAGGAGTCGGACCGCACAAAGGCCAGGCAGCGCGCACCAGACCCCCGCTTCGGCGGGGGTCTGGTGACGGCGGCGCCAACCATTCGCATGACATCTCCGCTGGAAGGCCGTTCCCAAAGCACCTGGCAGCCGCCCCATCGGAACGGTCGATGGCACAGATGATCACACGGGGCGCATTAGCCCTCACGGGGCAGGACCGTTGGCCCTGTCGGCTTGTCACCAACCGGCCTTGACTTGCGATCGGCAAGGAGCAGCTGGCCTGAGGCGTGGGATTGGGACGCCATGGATCTCGACGGCTCTAGGGGGCCTCCCACCCGCCAGCCGGGTCACCAATGTGTCGGGGCAGAACACCTAGATGGAGCTCGGTCGCATCCCGACCACCACACAGCATCGGCCAGGTCAGCTCCAGCGTCTAACGTGGGACATTCAAGCCAGCAAGTTGGCGTCGTGATGACAGCGTAACTTGTCGAGCGCGAGGCTCAGGTCTGGCAGTGAGAGGTGCCTCGGTGATCGTGGATCATAAGAACGCATACCAGTGCGCTGTTTGAACCGATACCTTTGACCCCTACGGTCGCAGGTAACCTGGGGAAATGGCGGTTCGCACAGCGGTTACCGGCATTTAGCTGATAAGGATGAGGTCCCAGGTTCAAGTCCTGGCAGGCCCACCACAAGCCCATGACCAGCGGAAACGCTGGTCATCTTGGTTCCCGGGGCGCCCTCGGTACAGTGCATAACGCTTGAACAGGAGATCACTGCGCTACTTTCCGGGCATGGCCCAACCCATCCCGGCGAGTAGCCTCCTCCACTCGTTCCGGCGGCACCTGGAGGCGGAGAACCGCTCCGAGCGCACGCTGGCCTCCTACCTGCAGAGCGTCCGCCAGGCGGAGGCCTTCCTGGCCGCTCGCGGCAAGCGGCTGGAGGAGGCAACCCGCGCCGACCTGGAGGCGTTCCTGGGTGACCTGCTGCGACGGCGGGCGCCGGCGACGGCGGCCACCCGCTACAAGGTCCTGCGCATCCTGTACCGCTGGCTGGAGGAAGAGGAGGAGATCGAGGCCAGCCCGATGGCGCGGATGAAGCCGCCGATCGTCCCCGAGCAGCCCGTCCCTGTCGTGCCGGACGACGGCCTGCACCGGCTGCTTGCCGTCTGTGCCGGCAAGGGCTTCGAGGCCCGCCGGGATACCGCCATCATCACGCTGCTGCTGGACACCGGCGCCCGCAGCGGCGAGTTCGCTGGCCTCAGGCTTGCGGATGTGGACTTCGACCTGGACGTGCTGCTGGTGCTCGGCAAGGGTCGCCGCGAGCGGGCGCTGCCGTTCGGCCGAACGGCTGCATTGGCGCTGGACCGCTACCTGCGCACTCGCGTCCGTCACCCGCAGGCGCACCTTGAGTGGCTGTGGCTGGGCAAGAAGGGCGGGCTGACGGCCTCGGGGCTGGCGCAGATGTTGGAACGCCGCGGCCGCCAGGCCGGCCTGCCGGGCCTGCACCCCCACCGCCTGCGCCATACCTTCGCGCATCAGTGGCTTGCGGAAGGTGGTGGTGAAACGGACCTGATGCGCCTGGCGGGCTGGAAGTCCCGCGCGATGCTGCAGCGCTACGGCGCCTCGGCTGCCGATGCCCGCGCTCGCGAGGCGCATCGTCGTCTCTCGCCCGCGGACCGGCTGAAGCGCGATGCCCTGCAGCGGCAGAATCCGTTGGTCCGCTAACGACCCGCCGAGTCGTTCCGCTAGGCATCAGTGGTCTGAGTTCGCTGACGGTCGACGTAGCCGCCCCGCCGTCGGCGGTACACCTCGGGCCGCAGTTGCCGCTCAAGCTGCCTCAGGCTCCAGACCTGAGTGCCGTCCGACCGGATGTACGGTTCGATGCCGGCGGCCAGCTCGCGCACGGTGGCTAGGTCGACGCCGAGCAGCTCCGCGCACCGCTCCAGCGGCGCCGCGATAGGCCGGCCCAGGTCCGGGTCCTGCCAGGTCCCCACCGCGGCAGGATACCCGAACAGACGTTCGAGGATCGAGTCAAGCTAGGGTGCCTGCCGCACTTCTACTGGCGAAGTGCCGTCAAGCGCTCAGGCAGTTCGTCAAGGGACTCGATGCGGAGGTGTGCCTGGGTGACGTCGGGTGGGCGCCGTGGATGTAGCCCCACGGGCCGCGCCGTAGGAACACGGCCACCATCCCGGCGGCGAGCGCCGGGCGGATGTCGTTGTCCAACCGATCGCCCACGTAGGCGATCTCGCCCGGCGCGCACTCGCACTCGGCGATGATCCGGGCGAAGAACTCCGCGGACGGCTTCTCGACCCCCCACCCGTCCGAGGTGCCGATGAAGTCGACCGGCAGGTCCAGCGCGCGAAGCAGGCGCTCGGCTCGGGCGGTCTGGTTACCGGCGATGCCGACCACGAAGCCGAGTTGCCGCAGCTTCTCCAGGCAGGAGCGCGCGTCCGGGTACAGGTCGTGCTCGTCGAAGTGCTCGGGGAAGTCCGCCTGCTCGCGGCGAAGCCGCTCGGCTGAGAGGTCGAACCCGGGCCGGAAGTGCTGGAAGGTCTGCCGGTAGTCCTCGCCACGGGCGATGACCGCGCCAAACATGGCGGAGAAGGTGTGGCGTGGGACCCCGAGCCAGTCCGCCTAGGTGCCGTACTCGGTGGTCTCGTCGATCAGCGTCTCGCCGACGTCGAACACGACGGCACGCACGTGCGGTGCTTTCCTCGGACGATTTCGGGTCGAGCGTAGGGCGGAAGGTTCGAGGTCAAGTGTTATGGCGAGCGCCTCTATGTGGGCGGCTACAGGCGTTGCCCTAGTGGCTTTGGTGTGACGGAAGTTGCGGCGGAGTGAAGAAAGCGCAGGCCAGGCGCTTGGAATGATGAAGGTGCAGTCGCTGTGGATCGCGTTGGGCCGGTGTCGGCCGACCGTCACGGCCTAGGCACCGAAGGGACCGATGCGAGAGCCAATCGCCCGCGAGGTCCACCAGTCCAATCGGCCTGTCGGGGCGCTCCAGCCGTGCCCGACTCGACCTGCGGCGCGGCCGGCGAGGCTGGGTTCGACCGGTCGCGGTCGGGACCACGCCCACAGGCCGGTACCGGCTCAGTCGTCGAAGCAGCGGCGGAGCCGACGCAGTCCCTCGCCGATGCGGCTGGAGGGAATGGCGCCATAGGCGAAGACCAGACCGGGCTGGGGCTGGGTTTCAACGGCGTACAGCGACAGGGGCAGCAGCTCCACCCCCGCCGCCGACGCCCGGCGCAGCAGGCCCTCCAGCTCCCCGGAGGACGCGCCGGGCGCGATTGCGGCTAGGTGCAGGCCAACACCCGAGGGGATGACCTTCAGGTGGGCGGCGAACTGCCCGGTGAGGGCATCGACGACCTGCTCATGGCGTGCCCGATACACCGCACGCATCTTGCGAAGGTGGCGGGCGAACAGGCCCTGCTGAATGAAGCGGGCCAGTGCCCCCTGGAGGGGCAAGGGCGTGTGCCAGTCGGCCAGCAGCTTGGCCGCCCGGACCGCCGGGCGCAGCGAGGCCGGCACGACGACGAACCCCAGGCGCAGGGTGGCCAGCAGCGTCTTGGAGAACGAGCCGACGTAGATGACTCGGCCGGCCCGGTCCAGGGTCTGGAGTGGTTCGATGGGGCGGCCGCCGAAGCGGAACTCGCTGTCGTAGTCGTCCTCCAGGACGGCCGCCTGGTGGCGCTCGGCCCAGGCCAGCAGGGCCATGCGCCGCGGCAGCGACATCGACATCCCCAGCGGGAACTGGTGCGACGGGGTGACGCAGACCAGCCGGGTGCCGGGCGGGATGGCGTCGACGACCAGTCCCTGGTCGTCGACCGGGACGCCGGTTACCTTGACGCCAAGGGTCTGCAGCAGCCGCCACGGCGGCCCGTAGCAGGGGTCCTCGACGGCCACCTGGTCGCCGGGGGCCAGCAGCACCCTGGCAATGAGATCGACCGCCTGCTGGGTCCCGTTGGTGACCACGACATCCTCGGCGGTGGCCTGCACCGCACGGGAGACGCCGATGTGGCCGGCGATCGCCTCGCGCAGCCCCGGATGCCCGGCCGGGTCGGCGTAGTGGCCGGCACCGACGGCCGTTGCGCTGAACTCTCGCGCCAGCAGCCGCCGCCAGCTCTGGTAGGGGAACAGCCGGGCGTCAGGGATTCCGGGGCGGAAGTCGAACTCGGCGGCCCGTTCGAACACCAAAGGGGCCAGGTCGTCCCAGATCGGCCGCGGGCGCAGGATCCCACCGGTCGCTCCGGTCCGGTGGCCGGCGCCGTGGAGGCCGTCGCTGACGAAGGTGCCGGCACCGACCCGGGCGGTGACGAACCCTTCGCCGATGAGCCGGTCGTAGGCGACCACGACGGTGGTGCGCGAGACGCTCAGCTGGGCTGCCAGCCCGCGGCTGGCCGGAAGGCGACCGCCGGGCGGCAGGTGGCCGTCCAGGATCGCCCGGCGCAGCTGCCGGTAGATTTCCCCGGTCAGGTCCTTGCGGCCAACCAGGCTGACATGGAACTCCACGGCGCTCAGGGTAGCGGCGGACGCTTTGGTCTGGTGAACCTGGCCGCGAATTGGATCTCCCACTGGTCCCGTTCCGCTCGTAGCCTGCCCAAGCCCAAGGCGCCCGCATGCCCGGGACGTCGAGACGCTGCGTAGCTTTCAGGAGACCGCCCATGGACACCGTGACCTCCGCCGACGGCACCACCATCGCCTTCGACCGCGCCGGTGACGGGCCGCCGGTCATCCTCATCAACGCCGGGCCGACCGACCGGACGGTGAACGCGCCCTTTGTTGGCCTGCTCGCCCCCCGCTTCACGGTGCTCAACTACGACCGGCGGGGCCGCGGCCAAAGCGGCGACACCCAGCCGTTCAGCGTCGACCGCGAGTACGACGACCTGGCCGCCGTCATCGACGCCGCCGGCGGCTCGGCCATGCTGTACGGCTCCTCAGGCGGTGCCGCCCTCGCCTTGGAGGCCGCCGCCCGCGGCCTGCCGGTCACCAAGCTGGCGCTGTGGGAGCCGCCCTACTACCTGGACGACGAGTCCCGCAGGCCCCCAGCCGACTACCACGACCAGCTCGCCGCCGCGGTCGCCGCCGGGCGTCCCGACCAGGCAGTGGCGCTGTTCTTCACCACCGCGGTCGGCATGCCGGGCCAGTTCGTGGACCAGTTGCGCCAGTCGCCCGCCTGGCCGGCCATGCAGCAGCTGGCCCAGGCGCTGGTCTACGACGCCCACGTCATGGGGGATTTCCGGGTGCCCACCGACCGGCTGGGCAAGATCAGCCTACCCACCCTGGTCATCGACGGGGGCACCACGCCGTCGATCAGCCGCGCCGCCACCGAGGTCGCGCGGCTGGTGCCCGGCGCCCGGCGTCGCACCCTGCCCGGCCAGCCGCACAACGTCGACCCCGCCGCCATCGCGCCGGTGCTGGCCGAGTTCTTCGCCGAGGAAGGCTGAGCTGCCATGCGCAAGCTGATCGTGGTGGAGTACGTGTCGCTGGACGGCGTGATCCAGGCGCCCGGCCACGCCGGCGAGGACGCCGCCGGCGGCTTCGCCCACGGCGGCTGGACCGGCCCCTACATGGCCGACCACCGCCGCTACAACAGCGAGCTGTACCAGACGGTCGGCGCGTTCCTGCTGGGCCGCCTGACCTACGAGATCTTCGCCGCCGCCTGGCCGAAGGTCACCGACGAGCACGACCAGATCGCCCGCGCCCTCAACACCCTCCCCAAGTACGTCGCCTCCGCGACCATGCGGCCGGAGCAGGCCACCTGGGCACTGACCACGATCCTGGAGGGCGACGTCGCCACCGAGGTGTCCCGGCTCAAGGAGGAGCCCGGCAGGCCGATCCTGGTGGCCGGCAGCGCCAGGCTGGTTCAGACCCTGCATCGGCACGACCTCATCGACGAGTACCGGCTGTGGCTGCACCCGGTGGTGCTCGGCGGCGGCAAGCGGCTATTCGCCGACGGGGCCGCCCCGGCCACGTTCCGGCTGGTGGACGGCACGACCACCAGCGGCGGCCTGGCCCTGCTCACCTACGAGCGCGCCGCGGCGTAGGCGCGCATGGGAGACGCCTCGTTCCTGCGGTAAAAGGAGAAGCCGATGACCCATGACCTCAGCACCCCTCGGACCGGGGTGGCGGGCACCTCGGCCACCAGGGCGCTGCTTGCCGGCGGGGTGGTCGCCGGCCCCCTGTTCATCGTGGTCGGCCTGCTGCAGGCGTACACCCGCGACGGGTTCGACCTGCGGCGGCACCCGCTCAGCCTGCTGAGCAACGGCGACCTCGGCTGGATCCAGATCACCACCTTCGTGGTCACCGGTTTGCTGTTTGCCGGCACCGCGGTTGGGATGCGGCGGGTCCTGCACCCAGGCCGTGGTGGGACCTGGGGGCCGCTGCTGGTCGGCGCCGTCGGGGTGGGGATGATCGCCGCCGGGATCTTCGTCGCCGACCCGGCCGACGGCTTCCCGCCCGGGACACCGCCGGGTCGCCCCGACACTCTGAGCTGGCACAGCGGGCTGCACTTCCTGGTCGCCGGGGTGGCGTACCTGTCGCTGATCGCGGCCAGCTTCGTGTTCGCCCGCCGGTTCGCCGGGCTCGGCCAGCGGGGCTGGGCGTGGTACTCGCTGGCGACCGGCGTGGTCTTCCTGGCCGCCTGGCTGGCCCTGTTCGCCTGGCCCGAGCAGGACCTGGTCAACCTGGCCTACGCGGCCGCGGCGCTGCATGGCTTCGGATGGGTTTCGCTGGTGGCGGCGCAGCTGCGGGCAGGCCAGCCCGCCAGGCAGGGCTGAGCGCAGGGGCCACGGGACCTCAGGCGCGACCACCCGTGGTGGCCACGACGGTCGAGCTGGGGAGTGGGGATCGGACGTGACCAACGCCGCCGACATGAGGACGTGGCCGGCCGGGGCAAGCCCTCGGTACGTCGCCGCGCGGAAGCGGCTGTTTGAGGCCGAACGGGACCTGCTGGACCGGGTGCAGCGGGTGGCCGTGCTGCGCCGGGCCCTTCCGCCGGGTGCGGCCCTACCGACGTACGCCTTCGTCGAGGGGCCGGGGGACTTCAGGCGCGATGAACCGGTGGTGGCCACGACGCTGGCCGAGCTGGTCGGCGACCGCGGCCTGTTCGTCTACCACATGATGTTCGCGCCCGACTGGGACGAAGGCTGCCCCTCCTGCTCGATGTGGGTCGACGGGCTGCACGGCGTCGCCCACCACCTCGCGCAAGTGACCAGCTTCGCAGTGATCGCCAAGGCGCCCCTGTCCAAGTTGCGCGCCTGGGCGCGGCACCGTGGCTGGTCGGGCCTGCGGCTGCTGTCCAGCCACGGCACGAGCTTCAACGCCGACGTCGGTGCCGAGGACGCCGACGGGGGCCAGTGGCCGCGGGCGAGCGTGTTCGTCAAGCGCGACGGCGTCGTCTACCACCACTACACCACCGCGATGATCGACAACGGCCTGGACCTGCTGACCCCGGTCTGGCACGTCCAGGACCTGCTCCCACAGGGACGCGGCGACTGGGAGCCGAGCAACACCTACGCCGGCCCCGCATCACCTCTACCGCGCCAGGGCATCGGAGCGCTTCGTCCTGGAAGCCAACGACCGGCGGATCTAGGTCCAGCCATGAACCGGGCTCCCCTGGAGGATGTACATGAGCCTCCCGAAACCCCCACAACCCGCCAGCGTTCCCGCTGAGGACCGGTCCCTGTGCTTCCCGACGGTCGCACGCTGGGCTATGCGGTCTGGTGAGCCCGATGGCAGCCCGGTGCTGCTGCTGTGCACCTCCTCTGGTTCGCGGCTGCTGTGCCCGGACCTGCCCGCCACGGTCGCCGCCGGCGTGCGCCTGCTCACCGTGGACCGACCAGGCTATGGCCGCTCCGATCCCGACCCGCCCGGCATGGCCCGATGGGTGGCCGACACCGGCGCGCTGGTCGACCACCTGCGCCTGGAGCGCTTTGGGCTGGTGGGCTGGTCCGGGGATGGGCAGTTCGCCCTCGCGGCGGCCGCTGGCCTGCCCGGCCAGGTCGGCGTTCAGCACGGCCTTCTGGCTGGCCGCAGCGGTCGCGGCCGCCGGGATCCTGGTGGTGCGCGCCACCACCAGCCGGCTGGGCGACCGAGGTCGCCCAGGTGCTGGGGATTAGCGTCCAGTCGATCTCTGCCTGGCCGGTCGGCATGCACGGTCAGCCGGCCAGCCCACTCGCACGGCGATGGCCTCGGTAAAACGCCCAGTGCGGCAGGGTGAGGCTCGGCCTGTTCTTCGAACGCGGCTGCTATGGCTCGGTGGGGGACGTGGCCTGGGGTTGCTGGTCGTGGCGGGTTGGCGTGCGGGGGGCGTTGAGCCGGGCTTGCAGGCCGTCGAGGATGGCTTGGAGGCCGAACTCGAAGGTGTTCTCGGGTGCCGCGCCGTAGTCGGCGGCGGCGGTGTCCAGGCTGGCGCGCAGCCGTGGGAACTGTCTGGCGACCTCGGCGGCGTTGGCCATGGTGTCGTGCAGCAGCTGCTGGGCGTTCCCGCCGTCACGGCTGAGCCTTCTGGTGAGCGAGGCGACCGCGGCGGGGCCGAGGGCGTTGCCGAGCACGAAGGTGAACACGGTGGCCATTGCTTGGCCGGCCAGTGCGCCGGGAAAGCCGGCCGCCTCGTAGATCGCGAGGCTGTGGTCGTCGTGGCGGGCCTTGCCGGGGCCGAACACCACGTAGGAGCCGAAGGCCTGCACCAGCCAGGGGTGGCGGGTGAGCATGGCGTGCAGGTCGGTGGCCATCTGCGTGGCCGCCGACCGCCAGCCGGTCGCGGTCGGGTCGGGCAGCGCGACCTCGTTCCACACCTGGTCGCCGGCGAGGGTGATGAGGTTGGCCTTGCTGCCCACGTGCCAGTAGACCGCGGTGGCCGCGGCGCCCAGCCGCTTGCCCAGGGCGCGCATGTTCAGGCCGTCCAGGCCTTCGGCGTCCAGCAGGTCGATGGCGGCCTTGACGATCTGGTCGCGGGTCAGCGTGTCTCGCGGCATGGGGTGACGATACGGCAGCGGGCGTCGACTTGCACATTGTTCAAGTCAGGCCTACCGTTCCACTTGAACAATGTGCAAGTTGGGAGGAACGGCATGGCTCAGAGCACGCTGTCCGAGTTCGTCGAGGCGACCGCCACACGGTTTGGCATTCCTGGCGTTGCCGTCGGGGTGTGGGCCGACGGCCGGGAGGTCTACGCCTGCCACGGGGTGACCAGCGTCGACAACCCGCTGCCCGTCGACCCCGATACGCTGTTCGTGCTGGGCTCGGTCACCAAGACCTATACGGCGACCACGCTGCTGCGCCTGGTCACCGAGGGACGGGTCGAGCTGGACGCTCCGGTGCGCCGCTACATCCCTGAGCTTCGACTCACCGACCAGCACGCCGCCGATCAGCTCACCGTGTTGCAACTGCTCAACCACACCGCGGGGCTGGACTGGGGGATCACCGTCGACACCGGGGAAGGGGACGACGCCCTGGCCGCGTACGTGGCGAAGCTGGCCGACTTGAAGCTGATCGGGCCGCCCGGCGAGCGGGCTTCCTACAGCCAGGCGGGCTACAACCTGGCCGGGCGGATCATCGAGAAGGTCACCGGGCTACCCTTCGAGCGGGCCGTCGCCTCACTCATCCTGGAGCCGCTGGGGCTCCAGCACAGCTTCTTCGCCCGCGACGACGTCATGACGCGGCGGTTTGCCGTGGGGCACAACCGTGACCAGGACGGAACCCTGTCCATCGCCAGGTTGTGGCGGCGTTGGCGTGGCGAGAACCCCGGTGGGGGCCTGGTGTCCTCGGCGGCCGACCAGCTGCGCTGGGCCCGGTTCCACCTGGGTGACGGCCGCGCGGAGGGCGGCGCCAGGGTGCTGCCGGCCGAGGTGCTGCATCAGCTGCGGCAACCGACGGTCGCGTTGCAGGGCAGCAACCTCGGCGACGCCATCGGCATGGGTTGGTTCCTGCGCGACATCGGCGGCGTCCGCACCGTCGGGCACGGCGGCTCGGCCAACGGCCAGTTCGCCGAGCTGCTGCTGGTACCGGAACGGGGCTTCGCCGTGGTTGCTCTGAGCAACGCCTTCCCAGATGGCCCTCCCTGCAACCAGGCCGTGGTGCGCTGGGCGCTTGAGACCTACCTGGGGGTGGCCGACCGGGAGCCGGAGCCGCTGCCCTATGACCAGGCGCGGGCTCGGGAGGTGGTGGGCAGCTACGAGAACGAGGTCATGACGCTCACCATCAGCACGGATGGGGCGGGGCTGACCTTCGAGGCCCTGATGCGACCGGAGATCCGCGCGGCGGCGGACAAGGAGCTGCCCCTGGACTACCCACCGGCCGATGTTGGCCTGCTGCCCGGCGACAAGGACGAGTACATCATTACCAGCGGCGGACTGAAGGGGCTGCGCGGCTTCTTCACCCGCGACGAACGGGGAGCGGTGGTGGGCGTCGACCTGGCAGGTCGCCTGTTCACCCGGGTTGCGACGGCCTCGCCGTGAACGCCACGAAGCTGAACGGCGATCAGGAGAGTCGACCATGACCCAAGATTCCGAATCGATGAGCGCTCGAGGACAGGACCTGTTCGGTCTCGGGGAGCCGGAACGTCGTGCACTCCTCGCCTGGGTGGGCGAGAACCTTCCGCAGGTGGGGCGATCCGTGTACGGGCAGCGGCTCCTGTACTGGAGCCTGGTGGTCGGCTTCGTGGTCGGCCTGGCCGCGCATGTCGGTGGCTACGCGCTGAGATCGTCGGTGACGACAGAGCCGCTCGGCCTGGTCGCCGACCTGCTGTATGCGCTGGGTTGGGCGCTGTGGACCGGTGTCGTCGTGGTCGTGTTCGTCCAGATCATCCCGGAGGCAAAACGGCGGCAAATCAAGCGGGTGCTCGATGCCTACGAGGCAGCGCAGCGCGAACAGTCCCGACCCGCAAGCGACCAGGCGTCGAGGGACAACGAAGCGCCGACGGCGCGTTAGCCATGGTTCACGACGGCGTGAGCTTGCGGGCGCAGATGAGCGCACAGCCCAGGTGCAAGAACGCGGTCAGGATGTCGGCGCGGCGCTCGTAGCGGACCGTCAGGCGCCGGTTGGCCAGCAGCCAGGCCAGCGGAGGTTGTCCCGGGGCTTGTTGAAGTTCGGTGGCGGTTCCCAGCCTGATCGCTCCCGTATGGTAGGTGTCGGGCGACTGTAGGCTGGCGGTGAAGGAGCGGAGGCGGCTGGCGCTGCCCTCACTTAAAGAGCTTCGCTCATTCCGGTGACTCGATTGCGCGACCCGGCCAGGTGCTCTGGGTGAGGTGCTGGTGGCCGTTGGGTCGTTGGTGGGTGGGTGGCCGCCACGGCTGACGGGACCGGATGGCCGACCGACTCGTCT
>WNFV01002476.1_pt1 | contig 25721 bp, 25 predicted proteins | sample 5400101 | NCBI WGS metagenome assembly WNFV01 (sample SAMN13153361, study PRJNA577476) | soil metagenome | isolation source: 115 cm soil or saprolite under grassland replicate 1 | place: USA:California | collected 2016-06-15
AGCGCCTTGACCTTCGCGGCGTAGGACACGCTGGCGAGCACCAACTCGGCGCCGTTCCAGTAGAAGCCGATCGGCACCACCCGCGGAAACCCGTCGAGCCCGTTGTAGGCCAGCCGCGCCGGGATGGCGGACCCCAGCAGCTCCCGCGCCAGCGGTTGGCTCAGTACCTCGACGACCTCTTCCTGCTGCACCGTCGCTCCCTTCGCTTCGAGACCGAGCTCGATCCTACTGCCGCATGCTGCGGCACGCTGGTCTGTCGGTCTCATGACCCATCAACCCGACACCCAAGACCCTTTTATTAAAAGAGGTTCGCTCGTTCCGGTGACATGATCGGGCATGTCCTGGCAGCATGGCGGCATGAGACCAACCGCCTACCGCCACAACGCCCGCGGCCTGCGTGACCGCCAGGCGTTCGAACACGTCCGTATGCAGGCCGGTGAGCTGTTTGCCGCCGGCCGCTCCCAAGCCGAGGTCGCCCACCAGCTCGGTGTCGCGCGGCAGAACGCCAGCCGCTGGCACGCCCTGTGGCGCGCCGGCGGGCAGGCGGCGCTGGCAAGCCGCGGTGCGACCGGGCCTGCCCCGCGCCTGTCGCAGGCTCAGCGTGCCGCCATCGACCAGGCACTGCGCCAGGGCGCCCGCGCGCACGGGTTCGGCACCGACCACTGGACCCTGGCCCGGGTCACCAGCGTGATCGAGCAGCTGACCGGGACCCGCTACCACCCCGGACACACCTGGAAGCTGCTGCGCCGCATGGGCTGGCGCTTGCAACGCCCTGCCCGCCGCGCCGTCGAGCGTGACGAGCAGGCCATCGCCCGCTGGGTCGCCGAGGACTGGCCTTAGGATCCGGCGCAACGCCCGGCGTCGCCGGGCCGCGGTCGTGTTCTGGGACGAGTCGGGCGCCTCGCTGCTGCCGGTCACCCGCCGGACCTGGGCGCGGGTCACCCCGGTCATCCGCCACCACTTCAAGTGGAAGCGGGCGTCGATGGCGGCCGCCTTGTGCTACGGGTCGCACGGCGGCGGCGCCCAACTCGCCTTCCACCATCAGGCGGGCGCCTACAACACCGACACGCTCATCCAGGCGCTCGGCGAGCTGCGCCGGGCGCTCGGCGGGCAGAAGGCGACCTTGCTGTGGGACGGGCTGCCCGCCCACCGCAGCCTGGCGGTGCGCGCCTGGCTGCGCGGCCAGCGGTCCTGGCTGGTGGCAGAGCGGCTGCCCGCCTACGCCCCAGACCTGAACCCGGTCGAGGCGCTGTGGTCCAACCTCAAAGGGGTGGAGCTGGCCAACCTGGCCGGCGACACGCTCGATGAGGTCACCGCCGCAGCCGAGCGTGGCATCCAACGCATCCGCCACACCCACTGGTTGGCGTACTCGTTCCTGCGACACTGCGGGCTGTCCCGATGACATGATCGGGGGTTGTCCTGGCAGCATAGCGGGATGAGACCAACCGCCGCAGGCGTAGGGCGGTGCTCGTGTTCTGGGACGACTCGGGGGTCTCGCTGCTGCCGGTGACCCGCCGGACCTGGGCGCCGCGCGGGGGTCACCCCGGTCATCCGCCACCACTTCAACTGGAAGCGGGCATCGATGGCCGTTGGGCTGTGCTACGGCTCCCGCGGCGGCGGCGCGGCACTCGCCTTCCACCGCCAGCCAGGCGCCTACCACACCGACTCCAACCTCAAGGGAGTGGAGCTGGCCAACCTGGCCGGCGACACCCTCGACGATGTCACCGTGGCCGCCGAGCGCGGCGTCCAGCGGGTCCGGGGCACCCCGCATCTGGCCTACTCGTTCCTGCGCCACTGCGCCTGTCGCTCTGGTGATCAGGTCGCCGGACCCAGCGAAGCTTCGTCCTACCCGTTGGCCGGGCGGTGATCGAACGCCGATCGACGGGCCTTGGCCATGGTGAGCGCATCCTCGATCGCGTGTTCAAGGGTGGACGCGGCAGCGCCAACCTCCCCGAAGTGGACCGCCAAGAACAGCAGGTCCCGTCGATGGGGAACGGGCCTGTAGCCTCCAAGAGATCTTGCGCAATCGTAGGGTGTGGTCGGTCCGTTCCGGATGATCGAGCATCGCTGTGTCGGTAGATCTTGTGCAGTGGTCTTGACGAAGGTGTCGATTTGGGCGGGTCCCGAGTGTTGGAGAGGTGAACCGGTCGATCACAGGGCGGCCTCGCCACGATTCCTGGAGGATGCCGATGAAGTACGCGCTGCTGGCCTACAGGGCGCCCGAGGCGACCGCGCCCGGGACGCGCGCCGAGGAGCGCCTCACCGAGGCGAACAGCCATGCCGGCGATGGCGTGTTCGACGATTGGGTTGCCTACACCCGAGCAGTAAAGAACGCCGGGGTGCTGCTCGGCGCGGAGCAGCTCCAGATGGTCGATACGGCCACCAGCGTGCGGCTGCGCTCCGGTGAGCGGCTGTTGACCGACGGTCCGTTCATCGAGACCAAGGAGCACCTGCTCGGCTTCTACCTTGTCGAGGTGGCGAACCTGGACGCGGCGATCGAGTGGGCCGCGCGGATGCCGGCCGTTCGCTACGGCACGGTGGAGGTCCGGCCGGTGCAGGTGGGCATGGCGTGGCAGGCCGTCTTGGACGAATGAGCGAAGCTGCCCTGGAGCGCACCTTCCGGGAGGAGTGGACCGCGGTGGTGGCGACGCTGGCGCGCCGGCTCGGCGATCTGCAGCTGGCCGAGGATGCGACGCAGGAGGCGTTTGCCGCGGCGGCGCTGGCCTGGCCGCGCGATGGCGTGCCGCCCAAGCCGGGCGCCTGGCTGATGGTCACGGCCTGGCGCAAGGCGCTCGGCCAGCTGCGGCGCGACCGGCTTGCCGCCGAGCATCTCGCGGAGCGTGTTGTGGACCTGCAGCGGATGACCGCCACGGGCCAGGACCTCGAGGAGGATGAGGAGACCCTCGGGATGGAAGACGACCGGCTTCGGCTGATCTTTGCCTGCTGCCACCCGGCGCTGGCGCTGGAGGTGCGGGTCGCGTTGACGCTGCGCTATGTGGCCGGGCTGGCGACGCGGGAGATCGCCAGCGCCTTCCTGCTGCCGGAGGCGACCATGGCCCAGCGGCTGGTGCGCGCCAAGCGCAAGATCCGCCAGGCAGGCATCAGCTTCGAGGTTCCTGGCCCGCAGGCCCTGGCGGCACGGTTGGCCGGGGTCCAGGGCGTGATCTACCTGGTGTTCAACGAGGGCTACGCGGCCACCAGCGGCGATCGGCTTGTCCGGGTCGAGCTGTGCGAGGAGGCGATCTGGTTGGGGCGGCTGCTGCACCGGCTGTTACCGGCCGACGCCGAGACCGCCGGTCTGCTTGCACTGATGCTGCTGCACCAGGCGCGTGCACCTGCCCGGCAGGATCGGGCGGGCCGGCCGGTGCCGCTAGCCGAGCAGGACCGCGGGCGCTGGCAGCAGGAGCTGATCGCGGAGGGGGTCGGCCTGCTGGATGCTGCCATGGCCCGGCGGTCGCCCGGCCCCTACCAGCTGCAGGCCGCGATCGCGGCGGTCCACGCCCAGGCGCCGAGCGTCGAGGCCACCGACTGGACCCAGATCGCGATGCTGTATCGCGAGCTTGCCCGCCGGGCACCCTCGCCGGTGGTGGAGGTCAACCGCGCCGTGGCGGTCGCGATGGCCGACGGTTCTCGTGCAGGACTGGCGATCCTGGAGCCGATCCTGGCCGCCGGAGTGCTGGCCGACTACGCCCCGTTGCACGCCGCCCACGCCGACCTGCTCGACCGCGCTGGCGAGGCGGATGCGGCGGCGGTCGCCTGGGCACGCGCCATCCAGGCCACCAAGAACCCGGCGCTTCGCGCCGAGTTGCAGCGCCGGGTGGCCGACCGGTCCGGCGACGCAGCCACGCGCGACACAGAAAGCTCCGGGTAGCTGTCGATTTCGGGCTCGCTCGAGCATTGGGACAGGTGAGTCGGGCGGTTGCCAGGTGCCGTACGGGTGCCGCCGCCCCGATCCCTGGAGGTGTGGACATGGCACTCACCGAGTCCGTGGCATCCCGCCAGCCACCCGCCGAGTCGCGGCACCGGCCGCGGCGTGGCTGGGCGTTGGCGCTGACGTCGGTGGCGTACTTCATGGTGGTACTGGACGCGCTGGTGGTGATCGCCGCGCTCCCGGCCATCGGGCATGACCTCGCCGCCGGCATGGCCACCTTGCAGTGGACGGTCAACGCCTACACCCTGACCTTCGCGGCGGGCATCATCACCGCGGCTGCCCTGGGCGATCGGCTCGGGCGACGTCGCGTCTTCGCCGCTGGTCTGGCCCTGTTCACCGCCGCATCGGCCGCCTGCGCCCTGGTCCCCAGCGCCGACCTCCTGGTCGCGGCGCGGGCGATCCAGGGAATCGGCGCCGCGATCGTCATGCCACTGAGCCTGACCATCCTGACGACGGCCTTCCCGGCCCAGCGCCGCGGCGCCATCGTCGGGATCTGGGGCGGCATCGCCGGCATCGCGGTTGCCAGCGGGCCGGTGATCGGCGGGGCCGTGACCCAGGGCCTGGACTGGCACTGGATCTTCTGGGTGAACGTGCCGATCGGGCTGGTCGCCACCGTCCTGTCCGTGCGTCGGCTGGCCGAGAGCCGCGGCCCCGCGACCCGCCTGGACCTGCCGGCGGTCGGGCTGGTCTCCGGCGGCGCGACCGGCATCATCTGGGCGCTGGTGCGCGCCAACGAGGTCGGCTGGGGCAGCCTGGAGATCATCGCCGCCTTGAGCCTTGGCATCCTGGCGCTCGTCGGCTTCGTGGTCTGGGAGCGTCGCGCCGTGGCGCCGATGCTGCCGCCGCGGCTGTTCCGCAGCCGCAGCTTCACCGCCGCCAACACCACCGCCTTCTTGATGATGGCGGCCCTGCTCGCGGCCGTCTTCCTCGCCTCCCAGTACTTCCAGGTCGCCCGCGGCGTCTCGCCGCTGGGCACGGGGCTGCGCTTCCTGCCCTGGACGGGGATGCCGCTGCTGGTCGCGCCGGCCGCGGGCGCGCTGTCTGACCGGATCGGGCAGCGGCCGGTGATGGCCGCCGGCATGCTCCTGCAAGGAGTGGGCCTGGCCTGGTTCGCGCTGGTCGCCACGACCAGCGTCGGCTACGGGCAACTGGTCGCTCCGCTGCTGGTCGCCGGCGTCGGTATCTCAATGGCGCTGCCGACCACCGCGACCGCCGCACTCAGCGCGGTCGCACCGGCCGACATGGGCAAGGCAGCAGGCGCCAACGGCACCCTGCAGCGCTTCGGGGGCGCCTTCGGCATCGCGGCCAGCACGGCGGTCTTCGCCGCCAACGGGCAGCTGGGAACCCCGCCGAGCTTCACCGCAGGGTTTCGTCCCGCGCTGGCCCTCGCCGCAGGCCTCTCGCTGCTCGGCGTGGTCAGCGCGCTGGCCGTCAGCCGCAAACGGCGTCCGCCAGCCGCCGCGCGACCCCAGCAACCGGTAGCAGCGGCCCTCAACAACTGAGCCATCCGCAAGGCCCCGGGCAGCAATCCTGCCCGGGGCCCGGCCGGGCCGGCGCTGCGCAGCCTGCCCGCCCCAGCGCCACCGGGCGTGCCAGCGGCTGGCGTTCTGCCCGGCCGACACCCGGCTCTCGGGCAACCTCGGCGCGGGAGCGGCCGGCGGCGAACAGCCCGCCTGCCTGCAACCGACTCCTTCGAACGCCTGGCGGTCGCGCAGACCGCGGGCGTTGCGGCGGTAGGCGGTTGGTCTCATGCCGCCACGCTGCCAGGACAACCCTGATCATGTCATCGGAAGGGGCGAAGAGCTTTGAGCAACCCCTTGTGTTGCCGCGCAACCCCTAATCTAGGCCAAGGCATTTTCGCAATAACGCAATATCGTCTTCGTCCTTTTGGCGACCCGCGCCTTCTTTCCAACGGAGAACTGTCTTGAGTGGAACAAACCTGACGCCTTCTATAATCTCGGCGTCATCAATAAGCCGGTCGACGTTCCAGCTCTCTCCCTGTAGAGGCCAGGCGTCAAAGATCTCGATATTGCCAGGCGCTCTTATAACCTTGCCGACGCCTGATGGTGCTCGTTCAGGAACTGCAAGCCCTTGAGCATGGCGCCAAGCTTCCCCTCGAGCTAGCACATCGAGATCTGGCACATCATTTATTAGCCTGTGAGCCAGCAAGGGACCACTTCCGAACACTACGAAGTCCCTACTTGGAAGCCCAAGAGACCGGAGATTGTCCAATAGCGGATGGTCAGGCAGTTTCATGATGGGCCTCAAAGGAGTTCAAGACCAAGTGCGGCTCGCGTCCCAACAGCAGCAGCGAGCGCGACAGTGATGCTTGACAAACTGCCAAGCAGGAAATATTCGGCGAAGCCTTCGTGGTGCTGGCCAAGAGAAGGAAATCGAGCGAAGGACTTAGCTGCAAGGGCTACTGCTGCCGCTTCGGGCTGACCGCCGTAGATGAAGGCGAATAGGAGCGCTCGCTCGAACCAGCCGATATGGCTGCCGGCGTTCTTGAGACTGGGCAGGTCTTCGCCTCGATCGCCGAGAGCTTGTGCGAACGGTGTCAGCACGAAGCTGACTATGATCCCGCCAACGAATATCGCTGCCAATGCTCCTGTAGTGACAATTGCAAGATGGTCGTCTTGTACTGTCGCCTGGAATGCATGGCGTAATGTAGCCGGCCCAAGAACTAATGCGGTCGTGAGAGCGATGATCAAAGCTGCGAGGATTGGCGCCGCTTCACGGAGGGTCAATTGCCACGAGGAGGTGCGATCCTCAGTAAGCGTCTGAGCAGCCCAATCCGGGTTTGAGTTGGCCACCCTCCGCGTACTCAAGGTCACGACCAAGGTGACTGTGAGCAAGAACCAGAACTGCCAATCAGGAAAGGTGGGGCTCAGGATGAATGCTGCATATCCAGCTCCAAATAGCGTCGTAAGCCACAAGGAAGGTCGCACTCTTGGCAAACTCAAGGGCAGCAGCATAGCCACCGGAAGCCCGGCTACCATGCGAACGATCTGCATGTGGCTCGCTCCCGTTTCTAGTGGCACCCACGATTGAGGGTCGAGACAGCCTAGCTGGCTGAGCTGCGGCCGTCCAATAACCTGATCCGAGTTTCGTCCTCCGCGGGACTCGCGCGGATGGGTCGGTTACGGCACCCAGGCACCTCAGTGGACGGGTTGCCTGCCGAGGGCGGCCGTTCGGAGGCGCTGGCGGGCCTGGCACGGACAGCGATCGTCCTGCTCCGAGGAAGCGCAGCTCAATAGCCCGATCGAGCGGTGCCGGAGGAGGGGGTCGAACCCTCACGCCCTTGCGGGCCCGACGCTTTTAAGGCGCGGCTGTCTGCCGATTCCAGCACTCCGGCGGGTACTGCACGAGGCTACGGCACGGGAGGGGTGGCCGCGAGGCCTGGGTCAGCGGCGCTCGGCCGGGGTCGGCTCGGTGGGGGTGTCGCGCCGGCGGCGCTCGGCGGCGACGCGGCGGGCGTACCAGACCGCCACCACGAGGACGCATGCCGCCGCGATCACGTAGCTGATCGGCTTGAGGTAGTGCTCCACCACCAGCCACTGGCTGCCGACCGCCCAGCCCACCGCGGTCAGCGCGAACGTCCACGGCAGGCAGCCGAGGAAGGTGAACACCGAGAAGCGTGCCAGCGGCATCTCCGCCACGCCGGCGGGCAGGCTGATGAAGGTCCGCACCACCGGCAGCAGGCGCGAGACGAACACGGCGGTCTGCCCGTAGCGCTCGAACCAGGCCTCGGCGCGTTGCAGCTCGTGCGGGCGCAGGAACACATAGCGGCCCCAGCGCTCGATCAGCGGCCGTCCGCCGACGTAGCCGACGCCCCAGGCGGCCCAGGAGCCGACCAGGTTGCCGACCGCCCCCGCCAGCCCGACGGCCACGAAGTTCAGGGGCTTGCCGTCGCGGGTGACGCTGGCCACGAAGGCGGCGTTGGTCAGCGCGCCACCGAACAGCATGGTCACTTCGCTCGGGATCGGGATGCAGGCCGACTCGAGCAGCATCAGCACGAACACGGCGAGCAGGCCGTAGTCCAGGATCGTCTGGACGATGAACTCGGTCACGGGCTCGAACCTGCTCCTTGGGTGGGACGACGACCTGGGAACTCTACCGGAGTGGCTCCGCGAACGCCCCGACTCGACACGGGGTGCGTCAGCGGCTCCAGTCGCTCCCGCCGAGCAGGTAGGCGGTGGCCAGGCTCTCGGCGTCGGCCTCGCCGGGGACGCCGTCGCCCTGGCGCTCCACCGCGACGGAGATGGTCCTGGCCGCGTAGATGGGCAGGCTGGTGCGGGTGCCCTCGTGCTCCAGCACGGCCTTGGCGTCCTCGTAGGCGGCGACCGTCCAGGTCGAGCGCGGCTCCACGCCAGCCCGGCGGAAGGTTCGCAGCAGCTCGTGGTCCTCGTTCTCGAAGCGCAGCACGCGCACCACGCTGCCGCCGGGCACGCCGGTGAGCGGAACCCCCGGCTCGCGCGGGTAGTCGCCGATCGGGTGGCCGTGGGGGCAGGTGCGGATCTCGCCGATCATGGCGAGCATGCGGGTCTCCAGCGCCTCGGTGACCCCCATCTCGAAGGTCTCCGCCTCCTCGTGCACCTCGTCCCAGGGAACGCCCATCACCTTGACCAGGAACGCCTCGACCAGGCGGTGGCGGCTGACCACGTGCCTGGCGACGCGCTCGCCCTCGGCGGTCAGCGCGATGCGCTTGCCCGGCCCGCGGCCGACCAGGCCGTCGGTCTCCATGCGGCGGACCATCTCGGTGACGCTCGGCGGCGACACCTGCATCGCCCTGGCCAGGTTGATGGGGCTGCACTCGATGCCCGCCTCGCCGAGCCAGTAGAGGGCCTCCAGGTACTCCTGGACAGCTGGGGTGAGCTGGGTGCCGGTCCGCATGGTGCTCATGGTACTTGCTGGAAGGGACGTGGTCCCTAGCCGCCCACGACCTCCACCCGGCCGGTCATGCCGGCGTGCACGGTGCACACGTAGGTGTAGTTGCCTGGCCGGTCGAAGCGGTGCTGGTAGGTCCCCTCGGTCACGTTGGCCGACTTGAAGCCGTCGCCCTGGACGTTATGGGGGACGCGGCCGTCCTGGAAGTGCCAGGTCACGGTGGTGCCGACGGGCACCTGGATCGCGCGCGGGGTGAAGACGAGGTCGCGCGCGGTGACCTCGCGGACACCGCTGGCCGGCGGCGCCTTGGCCGCCTCGTCGCCGCGGCTCGACTGGCAGCCGGCCACGAGCATGGCGAGCGCGAGCACGAGGAGGGCGGGGGTGGACACCCGGATGCGGCGGTGGAGGGGCACGGCGGTTGTCTCCTGGCTGGGACGCCCGACATGGTGCCACACGCCGAGCGGGCGGCCGGGCCGCATACTGTGCGCATGTCGCGCGTGGCCGCCGGGGCGCTGGTCTTCTCCACCTCCGCCGCCGTCCTGGTGCTCGAGATCCTGGCCGTCCGCCTGCTCGCGCCCTACGTGGGCGTGACCCTGGAGACCTACACGGCCATCATCGGGGTGGTGCTGGCCGGCATCTCCACCGGGTCGTGGGCGGGTGGACGCCTGGCCGACCGGCTCTCGCCCGGGCGCCTGCTGGGGCCGCTGCTGATCCTCGGCGGGGCGTTCGCGCTGCTGGTCACGCCCATCGTCCGGGTGGCGGGCACGGTCGCCCACGGCGGTCAGGCCGTGGCCGTGCTCACGCTGGCGCTGGCGGGCTTCTTCGCGCCGGCGGCGGTCCTCAGCGCCGTGCACCCGACCGTGGTGAAGCTGCAGCTCGCCGACCTGCGCGAGACGGGCCGGGTGGTGGGCCGCCTGTCCGCCGTCGCGACCGCCGGTGCCATCCTCGGCACGCTGGTCACGGGCTTCCTGCTGGTGGCGGCGCTGCCGGTGAGCCGGATCGTGCTCGGCGTCGGCGTCGTCCTGGTCGCCCTGGGGGTGGTGCTGTCCCTGCGGTTCCGCGGCGGTGCCGGGCTGCCGCCGGGGCCGCTGGTGCTCGCCGTGGCCGCCGCCGTGTTCGGCCAGCTCCTCGGCGATCCCTGCCAGGTGCAGAGCCCCTACTTCTGCGCCCGCGTCGAGCGCGACCCCGGGCGGCCCTCCGGCCGGCTGCTGATCCTCGACGACCTGGTGCACAGCTACGTCGACCTGCGCGACCCCACCCGCCTGGAATACGACTACGTGCGCGAGCTCGGCGGCGTGCTCGACGCGGCCGGGCCGGCGGGCGCCCCGCTCGAGGTCCTCCACGTCGGCGGCGGCGGCTTCACCCTGCCGCGCTACCTGGCCGCGAGCCGGCCGGGCTCGCGCAGCGTGGTGCTCGAGCTCGACCCCGCCATCGCCCGCCTGGCCCGCGAGCGTCTCGGCCTGGTCACCGGCCCCGACCTCCGGGTCGAGCTGGGCGACGCCCGCCTTTCCCTGGCGCGGCAGCCCGCGGCCGGCTACGACGTGGTCGTGGGCGACGCCTTCGGCGGCCGGGCCGTCCCCTGGCACCTGACCACCCGCGAGTTCGTTGCCGGGGTGCGGCGCACGCTGCGGCCTGGCGGCGTCTACGCGGTCAACCTGATCGACGCGCCGCCGCTCGCCTTCGTGCGCGCCGAGGCGGCCACCCTGCGCGCCGCCTTCCGGCACGTCGCCCTGGTCGCCCCGCCCGACCGCCTCGGCGCCCGGCAGGCGGGCAACTTCGTGCTGCTCGGCTCCGGCGCGCCCCTGCCGCTGCCCGCCGTCCAGCGTGCCGCCGCCCGCCACGGCCAGCCCACCGGCGTCCTCGACGGCCCGGCCCTCGACCGCTTCATCGGGCGGGCCGAGGTCCTCACCGACGACCACGCCCCGGTCGACCAGCTCGTCTCCAGGCGCGGCTGAGCGCGCGGACGGTCCGGCGCTCAGCCGACCGGCGTGAGGGCCGCGGTCAGGTGGACGACGCCGGCACCGTAGCGGTGGTCGATCGCGGCCTTCGCCCCGCCGGGGAGGACCACGACCTGCACGTCGACGACGTTGTCGACCTGGCCGAGGCTGGAGGTGACCACCTTCAGCCCGAGGCTCCTGCCGAACGCTCCGCTCAGCTCGTCCTGGATGCGCTGGAGCTCGCTCGAGGACCGCTCCAGCCGCGTCACGCACAAGCGGCCTCCCCAGCGCGTACGCAGCTCCGCACGGTGCCGTTCGAGGTTGCGCGTGAAGGCCACGTTGAGCACGAACTCGCCAGGGTCCTCGGCGACGTTGCCGCCCATGGGCTCCAGGTAGGTGATCCAGATGCCGGCGAACTCCGGCTGCGCCTGCGCCGTCTTCGACACCGATTCCAGGTGACGCTGCGACGCCTTCGACGGATCGGGGACCCGCCAGCCCCCGGGCGGTTCGGGACAGGGTGAGCGGAGCTCTGCCTCCGGTGGCTGGGGGGACGGCTGCGGCAGGCCCGAACTGATGGTCGTGAACGAGCCGCCGTCGTAGGTGCCGACGACGTGGTAGGCGCCCCAGGTCGTGCCGCCCCGCCGCTGCTCGCCCTCCACCTGGTCCCAGCGCCAGTTCGTGATCGGCACCCCGCGGCACTGCGGCGGAAGCGATTGGAGGATCCCGCCGAGGCACAGCTCGGGTCCGTGGGCGCGGTCCTGGAGGACGGTGGCGTTCGCCTGGTAGCGCTGGGGAGCCTGGTCGAGCTGGGTGGTGCGATCGGCGCACGCCGCCAGCAGCAACGGGATGGTCAGCAACAGGAGTGCTCTCGCGCGCATGGTCGCTCGTCCCCCGGGTGTGTCCTGGTCCGCGGCGTCTTGGACGCCGCCCCGGTGTCCAGGGTTCCCCGTCCGCCCTGCGGGGGGAGCGGTACCCGGACATGCGCCCGACCTTCACCGCCGTGAGCGCTGACGCCCTCGATATTCGGGCGCGACCCGGCGGGGCCGCTGCTAGCATCGAGCCACCATGCCGAGTCCGTCGACGCTCCTGGTCTACGCCGTGACGGCGGTGATCGTCCTGCTGGTGCCCGGTCCGGCGGTGATCTACATCGTGTCGCAGAGCGTGCGGCAGGGGCGCCGTGCCGGGATCGCCTCGGTGCTCGGCATCCACACCGGGACCCTGGTCCAGGTCGTCGCCGCGGTGCTCGGGGCGTCCTGGCTGCTGGTCTCGTCGGCGCTGGCCTTCAGCGTGGTCAAGTACCTCGGCGCCGCCTACCTGGTCTACCTGGGCGTCCGCAGGCTGCTCGGGAAGGACGAGCAGCTCGCGGTCGAGCCCGGCGCCGAGGCCCGGCCGAAGCGCCCGGCGCGCCTGTTCTACCAGGGCGTGCTCGTCAACGTGCTCAACCCCAAGCTGGCCCTGTTCTTCCTCGCCTTCCTGCCGCAGTTCGTCGACCGCGCCCGCGGTGCGGTCCCGATGCAGGTCGCCACGTTCGGGGTGGCGTTCGTGCTGCTCGGCCTGTGCACCGACACCAGCTACGCCCTGGTGGCCGGGACCGTCGGGCCGTGGCTGCGGCAGCACGTGCGGCTGCTGCGTGGCGAGCGCTACGTGGTCGGGAGCGCCTTCGTCGGCCTCGGCGTCGCGGCGGCGTTCTCGAGCGCCGAGCGCTCGCGCTGAGGGCACCGGTCCAACCCGCTCGGCCTCGCGGCCGACAGATATCGGCATCCACGCCGGCGAGGAACGGCACCGATCCACGCCTGCGTTGACGCCTGGCCGACCGTGGGCGAGAGTCGCCGGCGTGGAGACCGCGACGCAGGCGCTGCACCGGCTCACGTCCTACGAGCCTGGGCGCGAGTGGACCGAACCGGTCGGCGACCCTCGCGTAGTGCAGGACCTCGAGGTCAACGACCTGGCTCGCTTCCCGTGGTTCTTCAAGCGGTACGCGCGGTCGCTGCCCCGCGTGGCGCTCCCTCGCGGCCTGCCGCCCACGACGACCCCGGCCGTCGCGGTGCTCGCGGGCACCGCGGACGTCGCCCACACCGAGCTGGACCTGCCGCACCTCTCGCGGTTGCTGCACCTGTCCGCGGGCGTGGTGCGGACGACGGTGCGGCCCTACACGACCTGGCTGTTCCGCGCCGCCGGGTCCGCGGGCGGCCGCTTCCCCCTCGAGCTGTACGTCGCGGTGCCAGGCGGCACGGCGCTGCCAGCGGGCGTGCACTGGTACGACCCGCACGACCACGCCCTCGTCCAGGTCGGGCCGCCGCCGCGCGGGGGCGCGCCCGCCGTCGTTGTCACCGGCGTCCCGTGGCGCACCGGCTGGCGCTACCGCGAGCGTGGCTTCCGGCATGTGTACTGGGACGCCGGCACCATGCTCGCCCAGTTGCTCGCGTCGGCGGACTCCGCGGGGCTCACCGCGTCGCTGCACACCCGCTTTCCGGACGCGGCGGTCGCCGCGCTCGTCGGCGCGGACGGCGTGCACGAGTGGCCCGTGGCCGTCGTCGCCCTCGGCGGCGGCACGCCCGCACTCGACGCGACGGGTTCAACCGTCGCGGGCGACGTCGACGCCGCACCTGTGGAGTTCCCCCTCGTCACGACCGCGCAGCGGGCGGGGGACCGCGACACGCTCGGGGCGCCGTGGGACCGCGGCGCCCCGGTCGACGTGCCCGTCCAGGGAGCCGACCCGGTCGAGGCCGTCGTGCTCGCGCGCGGCTCGCAGCGCCGCATGGACCCTACCCGCGGCCTGCCAGCGAGCCTGCTGGGCACGTCCCTGCGCGTGGCGCTGCGCGGCGTCGCGCTCCCGCACCGCGTCGTGGTGCACGACGTCGAGGGGCTCGCGCCAGGCGTCTACCGCTGGCCGGACCGTTCGGCCCCGGTGCGCCCCGGCGCGATGCGGGACGAGCTGTACCGGGTGTGCCTGGAGCAGGGACTCGCCCGCGACGCAGCGTTCGTCGTGATCGCCGCGACCGACGTCGGCGCACTCGACGACCGGGAGTACCGCGAGGCGCAGCTCGCTGCCGGCCTGGTCGAGGGCAGGCTGCGCCTGCTCGCCTACGGCCTCGGCGCGAGCGCCTCCGGGATGACGTTCGTCGACAGCGAGGTGCCCGCGCTGCTGGGCGAGCGCCTGGACGCGTTGCTGTTCACCTGCGTCGGCGTGCCGGAGTACGCGCCGGCGGCCGGCGGCCTGCCCGGTGCGCCGACCGCCGTCCGCACCGTGACGCCGCGCGTGGCGGAGTAGGTCGGGGAGGCGCCACCGGCCTCCGCGCGTCGCGCTCAGGTCGTGTCGGTGGCGTCGAGCGCGGCCGACCAATTGGCCCGCCTGTCGGTCACGGCCAGGCGCAGGACCCAGCCGCTGCCTGGCATGCCGTCGTCCCAGCACCACCAGGAGAGCCGGGCGACGCCGTCGCCGAGCGCCCGCTGGTCCGGCGGCCACTCGAGGCCGGCGAGGGCGCTCGCCGCCCACCAGGCGTCGAAGCGTCCCAGCGCGGCGCCCCGGCGCTCGCCGTACGCCCCGCCGCTGGCCGCGGCCCAGGCCATGCGCGCGATCGCCTGGGGCCCGCTGAGCCGGCCCAGCCGGTGCTCCGGGTGGCCGAGCGCGGCCAGCGCCCCGCCGGGTCCGCCCTGGACCGTCACCGCCCTCGCCGCCCCGTTGGACGCGGTCGTCCAGACCTCGACCAGGTCGGTGAGGGCGCGGACCACGTCGGGCAGCTCCACGGGAGCGGCGGGCTCGGCCCGGCCGGAGCGCATCGCCACCGGCTCGGCGCCGGGGTCGGGGACCTCGACCTCGTCGGCCTTGTAGGTGGCCAGGGAGTAGGCCGGCTCCCAGCCGGCCAGGACCAGCGGCAGCTCCAGCACCTCGGGCCGGGCGCGCCGGTCGCCGCGCAGGTCCTCGCCACGGAGCACCCGCTCCTGGGCGACCGCGCCGGCGACGCCGGCGTCCTCCAGGTGTGGGGCCAGCTCCTCCCAGGTGTGGGCCGCGCCGGCGACCTCGGTGAGCGGTCCCAGGGCGAAGCGCCCGGCGCCCGGCCGGAGCACCGCGGCCGCCTCCGGCCCCGGCGCCTCGAGCGCCAGGCGGTACTCCACGTAGGTGCGCATCGGCCACAGAGGCTTGCCCCGTTCCACCGCCTCGATCAGCCGCTCGCGCAGCTCGCCCAGGCCATCCCAGTCACGGCTGGCGCAGAGCCCGTTCACCGCCTCCAGCAGGCCGGCCGGGTCACCGGTCTCGACCAGCCCGCCCAGATCGAAGTCGGTCACCGCACCTCCCCTGACTGGAGCGACCCGCCTGCCTGGCGGCGGCCGCCATCTTGCCATCCCGACGAGCCGGCCCGGGGCCTTCGCCCGGCCGGGTCGCAGGCTGCCAGCCGGCCGGCCCGCGGGTGGTCGCGCTACATTTGGGCCCATGACGTCCTCCGCCGGGTTCAGCGAGCGGCTCGTCGCGCGCGGCCGGCGGGGGCTCGAGGCGCAGCTCGCCCACCCGGTGGTGCGGGGCATCGCCGACGGCAGCCTCGACGAGGACCGCTTCCGGCGCTGGCTGACCCAGGACTACCTGTTCCTCCTCGACTACGTGCGGCTGTTCGCGCTCGCGGCCGCGCGGGCGCCCGACACCGAGGCGCTCGGCCGCATGGTCGACCTGGCGCATGCCACCTTCCACGACGAGCTGTCCCTGCACCGCTCCTACGCGGCCGAGTTCGGCCTGTCGGAGGAGGACCTCGACGGCGGCGTGAAGTCGCGCACGTGCGCCGCCTACACCGACTTCCTGCTGCGAACGGCGGCGACCGGCGACTTCGCCGACGTGCTCGCCGCCCTGCTGCCCTGCATGTGGGGCTACTCGGAGCTGGGCCGGGCGATGGCCGCCGCGGGCATGCCGGCCGAGCCGCGCTACCGCCGCTGGGTGGAGACCTACGCCGACCCAGGCTTCGCCGAGCTGGCCGCCTGGTGCGCGCGGCTGCTCGACCGCGCGGCCGCCGGCCTGCCGGCGCGGCGCCTGCGCCAGCTCGAAGCGCGCTTCACCACCAGCCTGGAGCACGAGCTGGCCTTCTGGGACGCGTGAGGGGCGGCTCGCCAGGCTCCCCGGTCAGGCTGGCAGGCCGGGGGCGGGGAAGGCGGTGGTCAGCTCGGTGACCTCGTTCCGGACCCGGTTCACGGTCGCCTCCACGGTGTCGTCGCCGCCGGTCGCGGCGGCGGTGACCACCTCGTCCATCCAGCGGCCGATGGTGCGCATCTCCCCTGCGCCCATGCCACGGCTGGTCACCGAGGGGCTGCCGATGCGCAGCCCGGAGGGGTCGAACGGCCTGCGGGGGTCGTACGGGACGGTGTTGTAGTTGGTCTCCAGCCCCGCCCGGTCGAGCACCTGGGCGGCGACCTTGCCCGGGACCCCCTTGGAGGTGAGGTCGATCAGGATCAGGTGGTTGTCCGTGCCGCCGGAGACCAGGTCGAAGCCGCGCGCCGCCAGCTCCTCCGCCAGCGCCTTGGCGTTGGCCACGACCTGGTGGGCGTAGTCGCGGAACTCCAGCCGGGCCGCCTCGGCGAGCGCCACCGCGATCGCCGCGGTGGTGTGGTTGTGCGGGCCGCCCTGGAGGCCCGGGAAGACCGCCTTGTCCAGGGCCTTGGCGTGCTCGGCGGTGCTCATCAGCATGGCGCCGCGCGGGCCGCGCAGGGTCTTGTGGGTGGTGGTCGAGATGACCTCGGCATGGCCGACCGGGGTGGGGTGCGCGCCGCCGGCGATCAGGCCGGCGATGTGGGCGATGTCGGCCACCAGCAGCGCGTCGACCTCGGCGGCGATCTGCGCGAACGCCGGGAAGTCGATGGTGCGCGGGATCGCCGTGCCGCCGCAGAAGATGATCCGCGGCCGCTCGGCGTGGGCGAGCTCGCGCACCTCGTCGAGGTCGAGCCGGCCGGTCTCCTTGCGCACGCCGTACTGCACCGCGCGGAACCACTTCCCGGTCACCGAGACGCCCCAGCCATGGGTCAGGTGGCCGCCCATCGGCAGGGCCATGCCCATGACCGTGTCGCCCGGCTGGCAGAAGGCGAGGTAGACGGCGAGGTTGGCGGGCGACCCGGAATACGGCTGCACGTTGGCGTGGTCGACCCCGAACAGCGCCTTGGCCCGTTCGATCGCGACCGTCTCGACCTGGTCGATGACCTGCTGGCCCTCGTAGTACCGCTTGCCCGGGTAGCCCTCGGAGTACTTGTTGGTCAGCACGGTGCCCGAGGCCTCGAGCACGGCATGCGAGACGTAGTTCTCCGAGGGGATGAGCTTGATGGTCTCCGCCTGGCGGCGCTCCTCCTGCTGGACGAGCGAGGCGATCTCGGGATCCGCTGCTGCGAGCGCGTTGCGTGTATCGGTCATGGTGCCTTCCTCACGACGTCGACGTTGTCCGCGGACACCCAGGCGTACGGCGCCCGCGACCTTCGGCTCCCCGGTGGTCGATTCCACCCGAGACGCTACCGGACCGCGTCTCTCACGCCAGTCGCGAGGCGCCGGACGCTAGCGGAGGCGGAGAGGGTGCCGCCATCGGCACCTCTGCCGACCTTCGCCGTCACCTCGAAAGGTTATGGCATCCGCGCCAGGTGTCCACGTACCGTCGTTCGGTGAGTGGCCCGTGACGACCGGGGAGGGCGGCATGCCGAGGCTGCACGTGTTGCGGGTGTTCGTCGAAGCGGACGGGAGCGGCGGCAACCCGCTCGGGGTCTTCGTCGACGGCGCCGAGGTGCCCGAGGCGGCCCGCCAGGCGGTCGCGACCGAGCTCGGCTTCAGCGAGACCGTGTTCGTGGACGACGCCGTCGCCGGCCGGCTGCGCATCTTCACCCCGGCCGTTGAGCTGCCCTTCGCCGGCCATCCGCTGGTCGGGACGAGCTGGCTGCTCGCCAGGGAGCGGGCCGCCGTCGAGGTGCTGCGGCCGCCGGCGGGCGAGGTGCCGACCTGGGTGGACGGCGACGGCCTGAGCTGGATCCGTGGCCGGCCGGAGTGGACGTCCTCGCTAGAGCTGCGCCGCTACGGGCGGCCCGAGGAGGTCGACGCGCTCGGCGGCGCGCCCGACGGGCTCGGCTTCGTCGACGCCTGGGCCTACGAGGACGAGGCCGCCGGGCACGTCCGGGCGCGCGTGTTCGCGCCCGCGGCCGGCATCGCCGAGGACGAGGCGACCGGGCTGGCCGCGGTGGCCCTGGCCGCCGCGCTCGGCCGGCCGCTGCGCATCCGTCAGGGCGTCGGCTCGCTGCTGCTCGCCCGTCCCGGCCCGGACGGCACCGCCGAGGTGGGCGGCCACGTCGTGCTCGACGAGGCGCGCGACCACCCGCCCGCCCAGGGCGACCGCTCGGCGTAAGGGGTGGCTCAGCCGGCGCGCCGGCCGCGCCGGGCGACCGCCGGGTGGTGCTCCTCCGCCCAGCTCCGCCACGAGCCCGGCAGCTCGGGGGCGTCGAGCAGGCCGGGCACGAGCTCGCGCTCGCCGTGGTAGGCGCGGGCGACCGTCCGGACGGTGACCTGGTGGCCGGGCCGGTGCACCACCTCGAGCGGGTCGCCGGCGCCGATCGCTCCCTCCTGGACGATCGCGAGGTAGGTGCCCGGGCGCACGGCGGCGGCGAAGCGCCGCGGGAACGCGTCGTCGTCCATGCGGATGCCCAGCTTGTAGCACGGGATCCGGGGCGCGGTGACCTCGAGGACGGTGCCGCCGACGGCCCAGCGCTCGCCGATCAGGGCGTCGCTCGGGTCGAGCCCGGCGACGGTCAGGTTGTCGCCGAAGCTGCCCGGCCCGACCGGGCGGCCAAGGGCCGCCTCCCACCAGCGGTAGTCGTCCAGCCCGTAGGCGTACAGGGACTTGTCCGCGCCGCCGTGCACGCTCCGGTCGGCCTGCTCGTCGCCGGCCACGTTGACGCCCCGCACCGGGAGGCGCCCCGCCACAGGCTCCTTCCAGATGGCGGTCGTGACCTCGCGCCCACGCCACCTGATGGTTCGCGGTCGTCCGACGTTGACCGAGGCGACCTGGGCCATGTGACAGCTCCTCCCCTGAGACCGGGCCAGCGCCGCGCCGCTCGTGCCCCTGGTCGACGGTGGGCGGCACACACCGGCCCTAGCGCCAACAGCGGCGGCGGTGCGGATATGCCCGTAGTACGACAGCGGCCTTTCCGCGACCTTTCGGCGTGCGTGGCCGGGTCGGCGAGGTCACCCGGCGATGGTGGAGCCGTGGATGGCGCGGAACATGGCCGTGTCGTCCGGGTCGGACGGCGGCTCGACCAGGTGGAACCAGTAGAAGCCGTGCGGGCCGATGGCCAGCCGGTAGGGGTGCCCGTCGATGATCGGGAACGGGTTGCGGCCGAACATCTCCTCGGGGACCAGACCGATCCAGCGCGACAGGTCGAGCTCGACCGGCTGGGCGAAGCGGGAGAGGTTGGCGATCACCAGCACCACGTCGGCGCCGAGCTGGCGCACGAAGGCGAACACGCGGCGGTTGTCGGGGTAGAGCGGCTCGTAGTCGCCCTGCCCGAACACCGGGTGCTGCTTGCGCACCTGCAGGATGCGCCTGAGCCACTGCAGCAGCGAGGTCGAGATCCGCTCCTGCGCCTCGACGTTGCACGCCTGGAAGCCCCAGACCGGGTCCATCAGCAGCGGCAGGTACAGGGCGGCCGGGTCGGCGCGGGAGAAGCCGGCGTTGCGGTCGCCGGTCCACTGCATCGGCGTGCGCACCCCGTCACGGTCGCCCAGGTAGATGTTGTCGCCCATGCCGATCTCGTCGCCGTAGTACAGCACCGGGCTGCCCGGCAGCGACAGCAGCAGGCTGTAGAGCAGCTCCATCTGGCGGCGGCCGTTGTCCAGCAGCGGTGCCAGGCGCCGGGCGATGCCGATGTTGCGGCGCATGCGCGGGTCCTTCGCGTACTCCGCGTACATGTAGTCGCGTTCCTCGTCGGTGACCATCTCGAGGGTCAGCTCGTCGTGGTTGCGCAGGAACAGGCCCCACTGCGCCGCGTCGGGGATCTTGGGCGTGCGGTTCATGATCTCCACGATCGGCGTGCGGTCCTCGCGCCGCAGCGCCATGAACATCCGCGGCATCACCGGGAAGTTGAACGCCATGTGGCACTCGTCGCCGTCGCCGAAGTAGGGCACCACGTCCGGCGGCCACTGGTTCGCCTCGGCCAGCAGCACCTTGTCCGGGTACTTGTCGTCGACCTCCTCGCGGATCCGCTTCAGGAACTCGTGGGTCTCGGGCAGGTTCTCGCAGTTGGTGCCCTCGCGCTCGAACAGGTAGGGCACGGCGTCGAGGCGGAAGCCGTCCAGCCCCATGTCGAGCCAGAAGCGGATCACCTCCAGCACCGCGTCCTGGACCTCGGGGTTGTCGAAGTTCAGGTCGGGCTGGTGGGAGAAGAACCGGTGCCAGTAGAAGGCCTGCGCCTCGTGGTCCCAGGTCCAGTTGGAGCTCTCGGTGTCCACGAAGATGATGCGCGCGTCCAGGTAGCGCTGGTCGGTGTCCGACCAGACGTACCAGTCGCGCTTGGGCGAGCCGGGCTTGCGTGACTCCTGGAACCACGGGTGGGCGTCGGAGGTGTGGTTGACGACCAGGTCGGCGATCACGCGGATGCCGCGGGCGTGGGCCGCCTCGAGGAACTCGTAGAAGTCGCCGAGGGTGCCGTACTCGGGCAGGACCGAGAAGTAGTCGCTGACGTCGTAGCCGCCGTCACGCAGCGGCGAGGGGTACATCGGCAGCAGCCAGATGCAGTCGATTCCCAGCCACTGCAGGTAGTCGAGGCGCTGGGTCAGGCCTCGGAAGTCGCCGCGGCCGTCGCCGTTGCCGTCCTGGTAACCCAGGACGTGCAACTCGTAGAAGACAGCCGTCTTGTACCAGAGGGGGTCGTCCCGCATGCGTGGCAGCTCCTCCAGGTCCACCCATGGCAGTAGGCACCAGCCAGACTCTTCAAGCGTCCCCCCTGTCGCAAGTCTGCGCCAGTCCAGGCCGCTCCTAAACACCCCAACGGACGACTGCGCAAGGTTTGCGGACACTACTCCGTCCGCCCGGGCCCGCGCGACCCGGTCGACGGCGCCGCCGCCCCGTCTCGAGGAGGTCATCGGCCGCGGCGGCCGCCGGGTGGAGTTCCCACAGGGATGTCTGGAAGGTCCGGCGGCGGGGCAACCAGGAATTGCCCGCCGCCAGACCGGCAGCTCGTCGCGGCTTTGCCGTAGGCTTTGCAACCTGCAACCTGGCAATGGTCGTCGCGGGCGACACCGACCGGCCGACGCGGCAGAAGCTGTCGAGCGAATCGAGGGTTGAAAGGCCGCCAACCGCTCATGACCGACGGCAGGGATGCCCCACGCCCCTGGCTGCGCCGGCTGGCCCGCCGGATCGACCCGGCCGAGGTGACCGGGCTGGCGCTCACCGTCGCCCTGGCGGTGATCTTCGCCGCCGGGCTCGGCTTCGGCCTGGTCGCCCGCATGGTCGCAACGCGCACCGGCCTGTACTTCTACGACGCCGGCGCGGCCGACTGGGGGGTACGCCACGCCACCCCGGCGGCGGTGAACACGTTCCGCGTCGTCACCCAGCTCGGCAGCACCGTCGTGGTGATCAGCGAGGCCGTCCTGCTCGGCCTGAGCGACTGGTTGCGCCGCCACCGCTGGTCGGCCGCCGCCTTCATGCTCACCGTGGTACTCGGCCAGAACCTGCTGGCCAACGGCGTGAAGCTGTTGGTTCGGCGGGAACGCCCGCCGGTCGTGCCGCCGCTCGCCCCGGGGACCGGGTACTCCTACCCGTCGGGGCACACCACCGCGGCCGCGGCCACCTACGCCGCCATGGCCCTGCTGCTCGGCAGGGGGCGCCGCTGGCCGGTACGGGTCTGGCTGGCGGTGGCGGCGGTCGGGGTGACGGTCTGCGTGGCCCTGTCCAGGGTGCTGCTCGGGTTCCACTGGCTGACCGACGTGATCGGCGGGGCCGCGCTGGGGCTGGGCTGGTTCGCGGTCTGCGCGGTCGCCTTCGGTGGTAGGTTGCTGCGGTTCGGCGCCCCGGTGGAGCGGGCACAGGCCGCCGTCGAGGCGCACGACCAGCCGCGACCGCGTGGCTGACTGGCGAGGGCTCCCACCCGCGGTCTAGCCTTGCAAGATGTCGATCCATGCCCTCACCTCCGCCGAGATCTCCCTGCCCACCCGGCCCGACGCCGCGCGGGTGCGCGACCGCATCGCCGCCCTCGCCAGCCACGTCGACCTGGTCGGCCTGACCGACAACCACGCGGGCCAGCCGCGCATGTCGCCGCTCGCCGCGGTCGCCCTCGCCAGGGAGCAGGGCGTGGCCACGGTGGTCCACGTCTCCTGCCGCGACCGCAACCGGCTGGCGCTGCGCTCGCAGGTCGTCGGCGCCGCCGCCCTCGGCTCCGACGGCATCCTGTGCCTCTACGGCGACCCGGTGCCCGGCGTCCCCCGGGTCAGGGACTACACCACCACCAAGCTGCTGGCGGAGGCCAGGGGCTGGGCCGAGCCCCACGACCTCGCGCTCGGCTGCGTGGCCGACCCGTTCGCCGCCGACGCGGAGGCCGAGCTGGCCCTGCTCGGCCGCAAGGCCGCCGCGGGCGCCGACTTCGTGCAGACGCAGATGGTGTTCGACCCGGCCGGGCTCGCCGACTTCCTCGACCGCGCCAGGGAGAGCGGCAAGCTGGGCGGATGCCGCGTCTACGCCAGCGTGGCCGTGCTGCGCTCCCGGCGCATGGCCGACTACGTGAACCAGGCCCTGCCCGGCTTCTCGCTGCCCGAGGCCGCCTACCACCAGATCGTCGCCGGCGGCGGCGTCGAGCTCGCCACCGAGCTCGCCGTCACCCTGGCCGGCGTCGACGGCGTCGACGCCCTGCACGTCATGCCGCTCGGCGACGAGCCGGCCGCCGGCCGGGTCGCGGCCGCCTTCCGCGCCTCCCGCGGCGCCCCGGTCGAGCGCGGGCGCGCGCCGGCGAGCTGAGCCATGGGTGCGGTGCGCGAGTGGCGCCCGGGCGACCGGGTGGTGCTCGCCGCCGCGCCAGGCGAGCTGGCACGGCTGGAAGGCGCCCACGGGACCGTGGTCGCTGGCGGTGCCGTCGCCTTGGTCCGCTTCGATTCGGCCAAGCTGCTCGCCGGGCGGCTGCGGCGCGAGGTCGCGGTCGCCAGCGCCTGGCTCCTCCACGAGCCGGGCGCCCCGCCCGCCGCCGAGGGCTGAGCTCCTCGCCCCGGGTCATGGCGCGTTTGCCCCGGCCGGCGAGAGCGGCGATGCTCTGCCCGCCCCGAGAACCTGCCCCAGGTGCCGCCACGTGACGCTCGATCCTTCCGTCGAGCGGCCCGCCGCCGAGCGGGCCGCCGCGCCGCCCGACGGTGCGGCCGCGCCCGACCGCGCGTTCGTCCGGGCGACCGCGGCCACGGGCGCCGCCGCGGTGCTCCTCGGCGTGCTCGGCACCTTCGCCACGCGCCAGTGGGGCCAGGTGCCGTTCTCCGTGCCCGCTCCGCCCTGGTACCTGAGCTGGCCGTACTACATCTTCTGGTCGCCACACGCCGACGCGGCCTGGACCCTGGCCGCGCTGCCGGTCGCCGTCCTGGCCGTGGCATGGGCCCTCCACCTCGCCAGGGCGAGGCTGGCGCGCCCGGCGCGGCTGGCCGGCCTCGCCGGCTGCACCGCCGTGCTCGCCCTGGCGGTGGCGGCGATCGGCGGCGGCCCGGCCGCCTGGCGGGCGCCGCTCGCCTACGTGGGGGAGTACCCGGACGCGGTCGACCAGGTCGGGGCGATCCCGACCTTCCTGCGCCAGTTCGCCGCCAGCGTGCCCAGCCTGCCCGACTTCGTCGCCCAGCACCCGCCGGGGGCGACGGTGTTCTACCTGCTGGTGGACCGGGTCTGGTCGGGGCTCACGGCGGCCGCGCTGGCCACCACCGCGGCCGCCGCCCTCGGCGTGCTGGTGGTGGCCGGCCTCGCCCGCGACGAGCTGGGTGCCGGCGGCGAGCGCTGGGCCGCGGTGTGCTGGCTGGCGGGACCACTGACCGTCCTCTACGCGGCCACCGCCGCCGACGCGATGTGGGCGCCGCTGCTCGCCGGCGGCGCCCTCGCCGCCCACCGCGGCCTGGAGCGGCGCTCCTGGGGCTGGACCACCGCGGGCGGGGTGCTGCTGTGGGCGGCGTCGATGATGACCTTCGCGGCCGTGCTGGTGCTGCCGTTCCTGGCGGTGCGAGCACTGCGCCACCTGCAAGAGCAGCGGGCCTGGGTGAGCGCCTGGGCGGTCGCCACCAGCGCCGTGGTGCTCGGGCTGGCGGCCGCCTGCCGCCTCGCCACCGGCTACGACCCGCTCGCCGCGGTCGCGGCGGTCAACCGTTTCTGGAGCGTGGCGCCCGGCACCAACCGCGTCTGGTGGATCTGGGTCGTCGGCGACCTGCTGGCCTTCGCTGGCATGCTCGGCTTCCCGCTCGCCGCGGGCCTGCTCGCGGGGGGCTGGGCGGCCCTGCGCCGGCGGGCCTGGGGCTCGTTCGAGGTGGCGACCCTGGCGACCCTGCTCACGGCCGCGGTCTGGGGCCACACCAAGGGCGAGGTCGAGCGGATGTGGCAGTTCCTGGTCCCGTTCGCGGTGGTGGTGGCCGTGCGCCAGCTGCGCCGCTGGCGGGCGCCGCTGCCGCTGGTCGCCGCGCTGCTCGCCGCGCAGGCCGTGGCCGTGCAGGTGCTGTTCTTCACCCGCTGGTAGCCGCCCGCGCCAGCGGGCGGCTACGCCTGAGATAGTCGCCCGCTCGACCGCAGTCGCCCTGCCTGCGGGACAGTCGCAGTTCAACCGAGCGTGAAGCCAGGCCACCTCCACCGCCCGTCACCGCCGGCGTCGCCGGCATGCACTGGCCAGTGAGCCGGTCGCCCGCCGAGCTTCTCAGTCGCCGTGCCTGCGGGCAGTCACCGTGGAATGCGGGTGGCCTTGAACTCGTTGAGGTCGGTCCAGGAGCCGATCATGTCGAGCAGGCGGTCGAGGCTGGCCCTGGCCGCCTCGCCGTCGGGGGCGCGCCGCATGAGACGGACGAACACCGCTCGTTCCTCGGTGACGAAGGTCGGCACGCCGAACACCCGGTGCTCGTCGACGGCCCAGTTGTGGTCGGCGGCCAGCGCCTTGGCGACGTCCGCCTCGGCCGCCGCCGTGGCGACCCGCCTGGGATCCAGCCCGGCCGAGGCGACCGCCGCGTCGAGCACCGCCGGGTCGTTGAGGTCGTCGCCGTGCTCGTGCCGGACGGCGAACAGGGCGAGGTGGGCGGCTGGGAACCGGTCGGGGAAGCGCTCCCGCACCGCCAGCCCGTAGCGCAGCGCGAGCACGCCGGAGGGCGGCGGGTCCGCCTCCCACACCGGCGTGGCGTCCTCGTCGAGGTGGACCTGCTCGAGGGAGAAGGCGCGGAAGGTGACCTGGTGCCCGGCGCCCGCCTCCTGCGCCATGAGCACCAGCTCGTTGGCGATGCGAGCGAACGGGCAGAGGTAGTCGTAGGTGATCGCGAAGCTGCTCATGATGCTCCCGGGGGATGCGCATCTGGCCGGCTCACGGGGCGTGAGCCGGCCAGGTGCATCGGTCCATCAGGCTGCTACGAGGTCCTCCAGGCGCGCCCGGATCTCCGGGCTGCGCAGACAGGCGAGGGCGTCGCGCTCGACCTGGCGGGCGCGCTCGCGGGAGAACCCCATGACGGCGCCGACCTCCTCGAGCGTCCGGGGCGTGCCGGAGTCGAGCCCGAAGCGCAGGATCAGCACCTGCCGCTCGCGCTCGGGAAGGTCGTTGAGCACCTGCTCGAGCGCCTCCCGGCCGACCGCCTCGACGGCCAGCTCGTCCGGCCCGACCGCGGAGTCGTCCTCCAGGAAGTCCTGCAGGGCGGCGCCGTCGTCCCCGATGGGCGTGTCCAGCGAGGTGATCGTCTGGGCGGTGTCCTTGAGGCGGTGCACCTTCTCGACCGGCATGTCGAGCTCGCCGGCGAGCTCCTCGTCGCTCGGCTCACGGCC